>JGI24707J26582_10002663_pt1 | contig 13272 bp, 6 predicted proteins | sample BioPla1DNA1_FD_26582 | JGI IMG/M metagenome (IMG submission 26582) | reverse complement strand
AAATATTATAGCATAAACTGGTAAAAGAAGCATTCAAATTATGTATAGTTTATCTGTTTCTAATCCATCTATCATCTTGTTTTTAAACATTTCCAATCACCCATGGATTGCCCTTAAAAAGAATTAAAATCTGTCCGTGCTTTTTCTACTTAATCATAAATCTCCATAAAACGCTCCATGTAATAAAGAAAGACTTGATTATAATATCCTGAAAAATATAAATCAGTTCCATGGCCCGCATAAGGCATGGTTAATAGGGCGCATGCTTGATTTCCTTGCTTTCGATATGCATTATAAAAACGTTTCGCAATTAAGGGATCTACAATGGTATCATGAGTCCCTTGATAAATGATACAGGGTGGGCTATTCTGATCTACCAAGTGTATCGGATCCACAAATTCCGCAAGTCCACCAATCCCTATATATTCTGACAAACCATTGGCAGGATAAAATGGAATTAAGCCCTTGATAGTAATTTCTGGAGCAAATAATTCATGATAGCTACCATTATGAATGCTTAATCCAGCAGCAAGGGCTAACTGACCTCCTGCAGATCCCCCAGAGATAAANACGTGATTTAAATCTGCTTTATATTCCTTTGCATGTTTTGCTAAATATTTTGTAAATATACCAACATGTCGAACCATATCATCTATGGTATAAGCTCCCCTTCTAGTTTCCTCTACAGGGATATGTTCCATAAATTTATCCTTGTCATTTAAGCCGTATTGGATATCAAATACCACATAATTTTGGGCAAAATATTTATTCATTTGCGCAAAATTAAAAGCCCCCTTATCACCTATGGTCCAGCCTCCACCATGTATTCGAATGAGAACAGGAAAATCCGATGTAGTCTCCTTCCCTACCGGCTGATATAAATCAAAGGAAAGCTTAAGTCCTTGGTCGACTCCTTCCTGTCCTTGATAAAATAAGACATTTTCTATTAGTTCGTATTCTCCAGAGGGTATTCCATAAAAATAATCAGGAATTGAAAAAGCCACCTTTCGAAATTTTTTTTGCTTATTTTCCATTATTATTTCTTCACCAAAGGCCTCAAAAAAGTTTTTCTTTGCCTGATTTATGTAAAATGGTGAAGTCAGAAATGGTAACATTCCTATGAAAAAGAAACCAAGACTCATAATAGAAATCGTATGTCTTAAAATTATATGTTTTCCTTTCTTTAAAATCTTTAGAAAAAGAAATCCCAAGCTCAGAAAAAAGAAGGCATAAAACAAAGCATATTCTGATACGAAAGCCTCTAAAATACCATTACTCCGTTCTCGAATCAGGATAAAAACCAGAAAAAGACCGGCAAAAAGAAAACCACTTAATAAAAGAGGAAGCCATAAACTTTTCTTTATTTCTCTAAGATTCGTTATCCTAATAACACTCCTATCTTCAACAAGCTTTCTTCTTTTTTTCATACAGTCCCTTGCTAAAATCCCAGCTAAAATTAATAAAGAAAAAGTCATAGCAATCGATATTGGACTTTGTGTTTTTCGGTAAGTTGGAAGAATAGATAAAATCGTATTTATAATTGGAAGTCCTATCATAAATGCCCCGGAAAATATTAAATACCCATATCCTAGAAAGGGATTCGCCTTCTCAATATAAGCCATAATAATATTTCCCATGAAGACAATGATTAAGAGGATTCCATGAAGATGAATAAAGACGGGGCAAAATCTATCATAGAAAATCAGATAGAGAACCCCCAAAAGCAAGCTAGAAATATTCAATCCCAATAAGATATGATAACAAATTTTCTGAAAACTACTTTTTAATCTAGGAAAACTAAAGATCAAATACTACCCCTCCATTCATATTTTATTTTCATATATAATTCATATTTTAATTTCCTAAGTTACTTTCCACTATTCATTGCCTACATCACTCTCATCTATATCTCCTTCATCACTTTCAAAATTAATTATCTGCATTACTCTCATAATTCGTTTCCTACACCAAGCCACTATTTAAATTCCTTCATCCCCCTCATCTATTCCTTTCCTACATCACTTTCACCATTAATTTCACACTTCACTTTCTACTATTAATCTCATCCCTATTTTCTTTCCTATTCTATACTTATTCCATCTCAACCATATTTAAGTTCATTTTACTCTATCTTAGGAAGCTTTTTCAGATACCGATTAGGTAAATATTTTATCTTATAGAAATCCAAAGACATTATTTTCCATGATTGAATATAGAATATTATAAGTGAATCATGAAATGAGGATTGATCATGCAAAATTCCTTCTTTGATCAAAATGTAATTTATAATACCATGACCTTTACTGGACGAGGGCAGGTTACCGGTAGTCCAGATCTAGCTGTTATCCGATTAGGAGTGGAAACCAGAGGAGAAAATCTCATGGATGCACAAAATGCCAATGCCCAATTAGCGCAAGCTATTCTTGAGGCATTAAGAGATATGGGGGTATCGGATATCACAACTTTCCAATATACCATTGATCGGGTCTTTGATTTTGTAGACGGGACTAGAGTTGATCGTGGCTATTTGATACGTAATATCCTAGAAATCAAAACCAATCAATTGAATCAGATTGGTGTCATCATCGATACGGCCGTTTATCACGGAGCTAATGTAGTGGATTTGATTTCCTTTGAGATTGAGAACCCTCAAGAATTATATCTTCAAGCATTAAACTTAGCAGTTCTGGAAACTTATCAAAAGGCAAGATCCATAGCGGAACAACTGGGAATTTCCATAAATCCTATACCGATTCGTATTGTTGAAAATAGTGTAGTTCCTGTTCCCTTCTCACGGTTTGATGCCATTGGTGAGCGAGCTTTAGCCACCCCTATTGAACCTGGAGAGAAAGAAATAGAAGCAAGTGTAACAGTGATTTTTACTTATTAAGGAGCTTCCAAGATAACCACCCATAAAACAATTTTCAGGCAGTTATTGCTATGGATTAAAATTGACATAATAAAGCGGATGAATTAGAATTGTAATCAGTAATAGAAGCATCAATCATAACTTTAACAAGTCCAAGATCCATGGATCTTGAAGTATTAAGGAGGTATCATGAAACCACTTGCTGATTACAGTTTTGTTCGTGGGGTGTGCCACGGTCCTGGACCTAATTTTTCGCAGGAAAAACTAGAGAAGGAATTAAGTTATTGTAAGAGATTACAACTGAATTCGACCCGATTTTGGTTAAGTCAAGAGGAATACGAAAAGGACCCGAAAGGGTATATTGATTTTATTGGTAATTTTATGAGAACTTGCTGGAAATATGGAGTTAGCAGTATGCCAATCCTTTGGAACGGTAATTTTATTACAGATTTTAAGGAGCCTACTGAGGAAGAATATGCAAAAGCTTATGATTACGCAAAGGCTATCATTGATGCTTTTCGAGATAAAGAATTTATCCTGATGTGGGATGTAATCAATGAGCCTATGTGTAATGATTATTTACATAAATGTAGTCAAGAGGAATACCAAGATCGATATGATANAATCAAAAAATACATTCGCCGTCTTTGTGGAATTGTCAAAGATATTGATCCGGTCAATTGTATGACCGTTGGTCACGAACAGGTAAAACATTGCGAATCAACGGTAGACTTGGTGGATGTTATCTCCTATCATGATTATCTATCAATCCGTGAAGATATCGAAAATGCGATTTTAGAGGCAAAGGAATTGGGTAGAAAGTGGAACAAACCCATCCTCAACACAGAAACCGGTTGTGTTGGTAGGGCAAATCCTTATGATATTGAACTGGAACTAGCTGAAAAACACAAGGTTGGCTGGTACTTGTTTAATCTTATTTCCGAAGGGTTTTGGGGAGATATTCATGGCCTAGTATATCCAGATGGTACCATCCGTGATCCTGCAGTTATCGCTGCCTTATTTGGATTTTACCGCAATCGTACTGAAAAAAGAATCCGGGTTAATGCCAATAAGGAAGGGCATGCGTACCGAGCAGTTAAAGCCGTAGAAGACGCTTTACGTGTGGAACCTACGACCCTGTTTATGTCCAAACCAAAATCCACAGAGGATATTTTAAGGGCTGCGGAATACTGTGTTAATATATTGGAGGCTGCTGAAATGGTGCCTATGTGGAATCCTCCATCGGCAAGAATTGAGTGCTGGCGTCGCCTCCCAGAAGAACAAAGAGATATCTATGAAATTAAGCAATTTGCCTATGAGATGGCAGAACTGGTTAGGAAAAATTGCTTTTTCTAAACCCTGGTATCCTATGATAATAAAGGCTAAAGCCTTATCCTAATAAATTACATAATAAGACATACAAGATCGATTTATAAAAGCAGCCAATGATTGCAATCCAAGAGATGAATCATTGGCTACTTTTTTCATTAGATTTAGTTATGAATGGAACTAATTTTCTGTATCCACCTTGCCTACGGAGGCTGCATAGACGATAAATTCATTATCATTTTCACTAGATGGGCTAGAATCAAGGCCCAGCAAGTCATCTGCCAAGTTTTGCTCATATGCCCCTATTGCACAAGTGCCACATCCTATGGCTTCACAAGCAAGGTAAAGGTTTTGACATAAATGACCTGCATCTAATAAGCAATATTTTTGCGCTTCCGTACTATAACGCCACTCCGTGCGATAAGGAAGTACCGTCCAAACAAAACCCACAGGAGCATTTCCAAAGAAAGCCTGTCCTCCAAAGGCCTCCGTTACCCTATCTATTTGGTTCTCAATTGATTTTATAAATTCCAACTTGTGTTCCAGTGCAAGGTAATGATATAATCCCTGCTCAAGACCTTCCACCTGATTGACCAACAAATAGGTCTCAAAAGGATGCCTTGCCCCTGCGGAAGGGACGGTTCTTAAGGTGGCATGGTTCTTTCTACCAATCACTTGCTTTACCCCCTGAGTTGCCCATAACAAGAAGGATAACTCCTCCAAGGATAAGGCTTCATTCAGATATCTACGTTTACTAGTTCTTTGATTTAGCAAAGTTAGAAAATCATTCGTTTTAATAATATGTTTAAAATCTTTTGTCAATTCTATAATCTTGCTTCCCTTATTAGAAATTGCCAAGGGCGGTTGGGCTAGTCCATTGTGCTGGTCACTGTAGTCCTCCACCAACTTGGGATATGCTTTCATTATTTCACGCAATTCCATAATTCTCTTTGATTTCATATTCTCTTTCATCGCTTACCTTCCTATTGATTAATATCAATATTTTCTCCTTTCTGCTTCCTCCATAGTTGATTTTCTCAATACTTTAATTATCTTATATCATAGATAGGATCTAGTGTAAATCTTTCTTTCATAATCAATCAATAAAAGCTGCTACTATAATAAATTAATAGAGGAGCCTATGCTCCATAACTTTTGTTATGTTACATAGACTCCTTTCAACTTAGGCATTCCCTAATTCCAACAAGGGATTTATATGATTAAATTATTATTCTACAACAACTTTAATCAGTACAGGATTTGCCTTATTATTATATAGTTTTACGTTAACAATGACATAAGTATTTCCAAGACCTACTGCTCTTACATTACCTTCATCATCAACAGTAACTACATCATTTCGCATGGATGCAAAATTTAGTTTTACTGTTGCTTTTCCATTCTTAGTAACTTCTTTATCTAAAGCAGATACTAATTCAAGAGTATTTGGTAAGCTTACTTCAATCTTCTTTGATTCATTTAATTTCAGAGTGATGGTCTTAGGACTTATAGCAACTTGGTCAAATAAGGAAGCAAGTATTTTGCCACTTGCCTTTTTCGGTAAGAATACATAGTCGGAACAATGGATGATATCTAAGCTGATATAGCCATCTTTATCAATTACATATTCTGAACCGAATGGTAAGCTTTCCAGTTGACCAGTGGTAGAATTATAGTGATATACATAGATACGATCCGTTGTGGTAGTATCTATTATATGACCTACATATATTCTAACATTTGCTTTTGCTGGTAAGACACCTTCATGATTGAAGTTCACAACAAGAGCATTCTTTAATTCGTCATCGTTATAGTTATCTGCTAATAATTTGCTAATGCTTTCATCCTCAGAAACATTTGCCGCGGATAAGGAAAGATTAAGATCACTGATATCATTTTCAGAGTTTGCTAAATCTTCTCCATCAAAGCTCCATGAATACATAGGCTTTCCGTTTTCATCATTAACAGAAATATTAACTTTTTTCTTGGTTTCTGCTGCCTTCTCTAGAAGTTTAGCAGACAAGTTAATATCTATGTTTTCTACTCTCTCATCTTTTCGTAAATCTTCGGATAGATTAACAGAAATATTTAGTTCTGTTATATCCTCGTCGCCTAACTGCTCAACCATACGATCGCTTGTAACCGGAATTTCAACATCCTTAGAATCTGATTTTTCAATCATTTCTAGAATATCATCCTTAGATACGATTACAGCAACCTCCAAATTACCATCCGTAACTTTTGTTTCCATGGATACTGGAACTTGTTTTCCATCCCCTGCAAGCTTCTCAACTACTGGAGCTGGGGTTGGTGTTGGAGGTATTGTTGGTAGAAGCGGCCATGGTATAGGCGTTGGTGTTGGTGTTGGCTCCTCAGGCTCTTCTGGATCGGTTGGATCCTCGACTTGTGCTTCTAAGAAAGTAATGATTACTTTGCTTGTTTCAGAAGCTTCCATTCCTTCTGCCTGTGCAATAGCCTCAATTACCACGGTTTCACCATTAAGATTAGAACTTGTAACTTCAAATGGTCCAGTGTATTCAAATGCCTCACCATTCTTATAGTATGTGATTGCTGCTCCACTGGTTGCTGTAGCAATCGATACAATTACTTTTGCGTCATTTGCCAGAGCACTGGTATCAGCAGGATTTGTTGTAATCACTGGTCTTGCTACCTGTTCTGGTTCCTGAGGTGTTGCTTCTGGCAAGAAATTAAGAACCTTTATACTACTACCAGAAACAGCGGTACCTGGGATTTGTGCCAGAGCCTTTATCGTAATGATCTCACCGGATTTATTGGATGTAGAAACGGTAAATGTTCCTGTATAAGGCATTACTTCACCGTCATTTAACTGGTAAGTAATTGCTGCTCCGGAAACCGCCGATATAGCAGATCCACTTACAACAGAGATCGTAGGTATAATAGTTACACTTACCACTGCATCATTGGCTAATGCTGTAGTGTCTTCTGGAACAGTATGGATAACAGGAACAATATTTTGCTCCTCCTCTTCCAAACCTAAGAAGGTAATCATTTTTACACTTCTTTCGGAAGGTAACATACCATTCACTTCTGCCACAGCTTCAATCATAATGGTTTCTCCATCTTTATTTGAAGCTGCTATTTCAAATGGCCCTGTATAAGGAATTCCTTCCCCACTGCCATTGATATAATATGTGATGGCTGCTCCAGAAACTGCACTTATGGATACCTGTACTAGCTCATCATTTGCAAGAGCGCTTGTATCTTCAGGATTGGTGATAATCACCGGTGCAGATACTCTCTCGCCCATTGCTTTTCTTACACCGTCTGCAGTAAGTACAGTGTCATAAATCTTAATTTCATCAAACAAGCCAACAAATGCAGGATCCCAACAATTGATACCTACATATGCCTTAGCGTTACCGCTAAAGGTACCAGTAGCTACAGGTCCTTCTCCTATCTTTTCCCCATTAATAAATAATTGGCTATGATAGGTGTCGGCTACTACTTTTCCATTGGCTGGATCAGTACCAGGACGGGATCCATCTACGGTCAAGGTTACATGAGTCCACTCATTTAATGGAATTCTGTATCCTTGGGTAGAATAATAGGCTTTCAAGTACCATGGCCAAGCACCTGTTTTAGCATTTCTTGACCAAATGGTTGGAGCACTGGTACCATCCCAATCGGTTTGAGTCATGTTCAACCATCTAGTAGTAGATTCATTTAAGAATTCTGTACCAATCTGAATGATTGGTCCGTAAGTTGTGAGGCTAGAGGGTTTTATCCAGTATGCTATGGAATAAGTTTCTCCTATATCCTCCGCATCCAATTCCAAACCATAGCTTCCATCCAGCTTAAGAGCTTTTCCAAATACGCCATCGGCATATTGGATATCAATGGATGGATCTGCAACCGGCATAGTAGCATTACCAACCCGTTTCATGGCAGTAATACCTTGAGCATTTTCAAAGCTATACTCATATAAAGGAGCTTCCGGATCCATATCTTCATCTGGTAAGAAATTGATGGTTATACTTGCTCTCTCAGAATCAATCAATCCATCCGCCATTGCTACTGCTTCAATCTCAATGGTTCTACCATTTCTGTTGGTAGTTGATAATTCAAATGGTTCCGTATAAACGATTCCTTCGGAACTATCTTCGACATAATATATAATGGTTGCATCCGGTGTATCTGTAGTAATGGATACTTGAACCCTTGCATCATTGGCTAGGGCTGATACATCTTCGGGATTGGTTACAAATACTGGAGTTGAAACCGGTATCGGTGGAAGATCCATTGCATCTTTTACATCCCTAGCGGTTAAAACCTCATCATATATCTTAAGGTCATCAATGAGACCATTAAAGTTAGGATCCCAACAATTGATACCAAGATATACTTTGGAGTCACCAGAGAAGGTACTAGTTGCCACAGGTCCTTCACCTATCTTCTCCCCATTAATATAGAGTTCACTGTGATAAGTATTAGGTACTTCTTCATTTAATACTGGATCCATACCTACTTTACTACTATCAACAGTTACTGCTATATGGCTCCACTCACCCAAAGGTAGTTGATATCCGCCACCATAGAAATATGACTTAAGATACCAAGGATTCGCTCCTGTTATAGAGTTCTTAGACCATATTACTGGTGATTTATCTTCTTCGTTCCAATCGGTTTTTGTAATATTCAACCAGGTCGCCGTATCTCCTAAGAAGTCGGATCCAATTTGAATGATTGGTCCATAATTGGATAGAGTTTCAGGTTTCGCCCAGAATGCTATGGAATAGGTTTCTCCCACAGCTTCTGCATCAAGAAGCACTCCATAAGATCCATCTAAATGAAGGGCTTGATCATGCATTCCTTCGGAATACTTTGCAACTACTTCGGGATCTTCTGTAGGTAATTGATTAAACTCATCACGAGTTACTACCAAACCTCCGCCTAAGTTTCCATCAAAGGTATAGGTATACTCTGACTGAATTTTTTGATTCATGGCAGCCAACACTTCACTTTCATGAAGTACTTTGTCATAAATCTTAATTTCATCAAATTCCCCTACAAAATTGGGGTCCCAACAGTTAATACCTAGATATATCTTAGAATCACCTGTGAATGTTCCAGTTGCCACAGGTCCTTCTCCTATTTTTTCACCATTGATAAATAACTGGCTATAATAGGTATCTGCTATAACCATACCAGTATTTGGATCTACCGTAGGGAAGGATCCGTCCACCGTTAGGGTTACATGAGTCCATTGGTTTAATGGAATTTGATAACCTTCTGCTTTGCCATTGCCCTTTAGATACCATGGCCAAGCACCGGTAATAGCATTTCTAGACCAAATGGTTGGAGCACTGGTCCCATCCCACTCAGTTTGAGTCATATTCAACCATCTAGCAGTCGAATCATCCAAGAAATTGGTTCCAATCTGAACAATTGGACCAAATGTTGTGATACTNCTTGGTTTTACCCAATAAGCTATGGAATAAGTTTCTCCAACTGCTTCTGCATCTAATACTACACCATAACTACCATCCANCTTCAAAGCTTTACCATACTTTCCATCTACATATTGTGGAACAATGGTCTCATCCGCTACTGGCATAGTAGCAGCTTCGTCGCGTTTTAATGCACTACCTCCAAGAGTATCTTCAAAACTATACTGGTAGACTGGAGTAGCACCATCTGGATTCTCAACTCCGGTACCTTTTATAACAACGGAAAGATTTAGTAGATAGACATCTTTGCCTCTGCTAATTCTAGCCGTTAAATCTACAGGTGTATCATGAACCGGTCGATTTACCTTACCTGAGCTAGATACAAGCTCTGGATTTGAAGAAGTCCATTGTATATCGGTATTGTATTGTCCCTCTACCGGTAATTTCAGATCATAAATGGTCTTGCTTGGAATACTATCCTTAATAAGCTCTGCCACTTTTGTAACGGCTTCTAAGTCCGTTACGCTTTGCTTACTTCCCCAAATGGTTTGGTTATTATCACCTATAGCAGTAAAGGTCATTACCTTCTTACGATAAATTGATTCATCGCTCTGCTTAAAGAAGACACCCTTATAGGTTGCACCGTCGATTTCCATAGTAACATATGGTTTACCTTCTTCTACAGACCAGGATCCAGTTACTTCTCCACTAATGCTTCCGTCCTCTTCCAATAAGATATATAGGGTATCTAACATTACACCATCGGTAGCTAGGCCGTGGTTGATATACTCATAGAAACCGATGAGTTCTTCCTTGTCATAGCCTGTTTCAGAGATTTCATCACCATAGTATTCATAGGGTGCAGTTACTAGCCAGTTGTCCTCGTTCATAAACATCTGATGTACTCTAACCTCATGGGTTTCCGTTCCATCATCAAAGCGAGTATGATAAATCAGGTAGATCTTACCATCATCATCAACAAGGGCTGAGTTATGACCTGGTGCTTTATATCCTTTTGCTAGGCAGTCAAAACTATAATTACCCATTACCTTAATACCATAAGGTGAATTATTTCCTCCCCGTGTACGAACTGCAGTGGTACCCTTGGCATCTAAATATGGACCATAAATGTTCTTGGAACGATATAATCTCATATTATATCCGCCATCCGCTGCTAATCCACCATAGGTTACATACAAGTAGTAGTATCCAGACGCTTCATCATAAATGATATAAGGTCCTTCACCGGATACCCCATAACCGCCGGCAATTTTATAACCATAATATGCATCAGATTGATCCTTAACGGTTTCATAAGTTGTTGTATAATCACGAAGTCCTGTGTTCTTATCCAACTTCAACATATAGATTCCACCGAACCAAGATCCGAAGGACATCCATAAGTCACCGTTCTGGTCANATCTTACATTAGGGTCAATTGCATTTAGCTTGGTATCTCCTGTGGATTGATATCTTGTAAGATCCGCTCCCTCACCCAATACTTGATACACATCGGTCTTTTCTACCGGATGGGTAGTTGTATTAAATCCTGAATATACAACGGGACCAACATAGGAATAAGGACCTTCGATATGATCTGCGGTCAATAAAACGATTGCAGAGTTCCAATCATCACCGTTGATACTCATATACATACACCATTTACCCATGGTGTCATTGTAAATGACATCGGGAGCCCACATGTTTCCACTTAAATTAGGATTAGAACTGGTCTTACAATAATCCTCCCAGAGTTCTCCGAATAAGTCTTCATATTCATGATTAATATTTAGAGTAAAAGTGGTCCAATTTATTAAATCTGTGGTCTTAGCCCAAGCCATATGGGAACCAAAGATATAATATGTATCTCCATCCTTAACGATGGAAGGATCATGAACGGATACTCTGTTGGTTGGTAAAGCCGGTTCTTCCTCTTCCTCTTCAATAATACCCTGGGCATGTAAGGCCGCTACATCATCCTCAGATAGAGCTCTCTCAAAGAGGTACAATTCATCGATAGAACCATGATAGGTAGGATCCCACCAATTGATACCTAGATAGAATTCGGTTGGCCCACCGCTAAAGAAATCAGGTATCGCATAACCTAGATCCACTAAGTCAGGGAACATCATCACCTGCTGGCGCACGCCATTGACATATAGAGCTACGGTAGCTTCTGTGTCATCTTCATTTTGATTCACAACATAGGTAATATGAGTCCACTCTTTTTGTAATGCTTTGTCTACCGTATTACCCATTACATAATTCAATTCCGTTTGTTCACCTACGGCATCTCTCCAGATTCTAAACTGTGGATGACTGGAATCATCATTCCATCCCTGTCCCATAATGTTTAGAAAATGCCCTGGTTCTCTTCTAGCAAAGATAATAGAACTAAAATCCGTATACTCCTGTGGATTCATCCAGAAGGAGATGGTATAGTCCTTAGAATTGATGCTTGTAGGTAATCGTAATCCATTCCCTCCAACACCAGCAAACTTTACAGCTCTGCCTGACTGACCAGCAATAAATTCAATATCACTTTCTTCTGCCGGTACATTAAAGATACCTGCACCTGCACCACCTACTTCAACAGCACTAAGTCCACTAATATGATCCGTGAAATCTTCATCAAAACTATAATAAGCTTTGAGTCCTGTTGTAATATCAGCAGGTACAACACAAGGATCTGCTAAGTAAATAGCATGGATTTCTTCTTCGGTTAAGGCAGAATCATAGAAGGCTACACTGTCCATAAAGCAGTCTGTAGTCCCCCAGAAAGAACCATAACCGAGATAGGAATCTGCGGCACTGTTCAATAAAGCAAGCATGGAAGCTGTATCCCAACTCTCACTTGTATTGTAAGTTCCATCACCATTGGCCGCAATTCCAATTTCACTACCATTGACAAACATTTTTACACCATCGTCTGCAATGGTTACAGCGAAATGTTTCCATTGACCAGGCACTAATTCATAGTTGTTAGCTTTGATATCAACCCAAGAGCCAGATCCGTTGTTCCAACATAAAAATGGTTTCCCCTGTAAGGTAAGTCTTTGATTCCCATCCACAAATGCTATGAGATTTTCCCATTCCAAAGCAGTCGTATAAAGATCTGCTTTAACCCAGAGCATCATGGTGGCTCCAGTTAGGTTCTCTAAGTCTGCATAGGGATTAGGGAAGGATACATAGGCTTCATCACCATTAAAGCCTAAATCCAATACTCTTCCTCTTTGGGAATCCCAAACAATTTCTGGCGCTTTGTTATTGCCATTAAAGCCTGGTTCCATCCCCTCTGGCATTCCATCTTTAAAGTCATAGAAGACCAAAGGTTGGGGTTCACTTGCTGCATGAGCAAGGGTTACGAAGACATTGTTTGGCACAAGAAGTGGTAAAATTAAAGAAAATACCAGTAAAAAGGCCAAATGCTTCTTAATTCTTCTGTTCATTTGAACTACACTCACTCCTCCCTACAATATTAAGTTTTTCCTAATCATTCTTTTTCTTTATTACCTCCTTTATTTAACTTAAATGTTAATTGTTTCATTATTTATTATATAAATGGAAGCAGTGTTTGTCAACATTGTATAGACGAATATTTCGATTTTAAACATGATTCGTCATTTTGTACATTCATTAAACAAA
>JGI24707J26582_10002660_pt1 | contig 13280 bp, 14 predicted proteins | sample BioPla1DNA1_FD_26582 | JGI IMG/M metagenome (IMG submission 26582) | reverse complement strand
CCTATCAGACCCCTAGATAGTATAGCCTGCCGCCACTCTGTTGGTAAGCGGCTTTCTTAGGCCGCCGTTAGCCCGCGACCACCTCGCTGCTGGTGGTGGCGTCCTGCCATTTCCGACACCGATCGCCCCAGCGTGCTAGGATCGCTTTGCTTTGCTTGATCTCGACTATTTCGCATCGATTGGCACAGCCACTGCATTCAAAGCTGGTCGATGTGAACTCTAACTCGCTGGCGGCGAAGCCACGAAAGCTGGTTTTGCCACTCCGTGCCACAGCCTCTTTAGCCAAAATCGCCATCCCCAAAGCACCCATGACATCGAAGTGTTCTGGGACTGTGATGGGAAGCTGTAGCTCTTTCTCAAAGGCGTTGCGAATACCCAGATTGGCCGCCACACCACCTTGAAAGATCACCGGAGCAGCTATGGATTTGCCTTTGCCCACGTTATTCAGGTAGTTCCTCACCAGAGCGTCACAAAGGCCCGCGACGATATCGCTGGTGGAGTGGCCCATTTGCTGCTTGTGAATCATGTCTGATTCGGCGAAAACTGAGCAACGACCGGCTATACGTACCGGATGCTTGCTTTTTAGAGCAAGGGCGCCAAATTCCTCAATGGGAATGCCTAAACGTCCTGCTTGTTGGTCGAGGAATGAACCGGTGCCAGCAGAGCAAACAGTGTTCATGGCGAAATCTACCACGATGCCATCTCTGATGACTATTAGCTTGGAGTCCTGTCCACCGATTTCCATCACTGTTTGTACATCAGGGATACAATGCAAAGCAGCTACAGCGTGGGCGGTAATCTCATTCTTGACGATGTCCGCCCCGATAATGACTCCGCTCAACTGCCGTGCGGACCCCGTAGTACCTGCCCCGAGTATACGAAGGGAGGGGGGAAGGCCTTGTCCCAGTTTTTTAAGTCCATCTTGGATTGCCTGAATGGGTTGACCCATGGTACGAATATACAGGCTCTCCAAAACGTGCCCGGTTTCATCCATAAGCACAAAGTTAGTACTGACTGAACCTACATCAACTCCCAGATAAGCCTTCAAGCTGTTTCACCTCTTAATCTTTGACGTCGCATAGTTAGAAGATCAACGAACGCTTCGAGGCGGGTACTTACCCCGGCTTTTCCTGTCTGTTCATCAAGCATCAGCGTTAGAACTGGCAAGTTATAGTCTTCACTCACCTTGGGTATGATGCTCTTGGCAACTATCTCTGGAATACACGTGAAAGGAGCCAATTGTACAACGCCATCGAAACCGCGTTTCGCGTAGAGAATCGTTTCTCCAATGCTGTTTTGACCATGGCCTCCGACCATCTCCGGCAGGTAAGGCTGAGCAGCTCGTTTAATGTTCATCTCGCCTGGGATGCGAAAAGCGTCGAGGATAGCATTGTCTTTAGTCCAATCAGTGAGGAAGATGGAGCGATGAACATAGACACCCATATGCCCTAAAGTCTCGACTACATCCTGGTTAACGAAGGGTTCTAAAACTACATAGATCTCACCGATCACGCCGACTCGTAGGGGTTCTCTTGCAAGATCCTGGGGTATGGCACGCAGCTCTTCTAGCCTAACTGCTGTCCTTGCCCTGACCTCGTCAACTGATTGTGCTGCATCTATGTCAGCAAAGGCGTCTTTTACTACTCGACTGGTGGTACCGATGTGCCTTTCTAGTGGGCGAATGCGATGGCTTTCCTTCTCCAATGCATCTAGAGCTAATAGCTTTTGCCACGTTAGCCAGAGCGCCCCAAGAAAATCACCGAAGCCAACCTCAACCAGGTCTTTTAAAATGAGGTACGTACCACGCCAGTTACGATTGAGGGGCTCAAAGGTGATGACTCTCACGTCATAGCTTAGTTGTTCACGGAGGATTCGTTTCTGGAGCTGTGTATAATATCCTGCTCGACATGGGCCGACACCACCGGAGGAGACTATAGTATCAGCTCCCATCTCTAGGGCTTCCAAATAGCTACCTAGAAGAACTTTAAAAGGAAGACAGGCGAACTCCGGTGCATACTTCGTCCCCAAATCCAATGTGTGCTTGCTCGGAGGGGGAGGAAGCACAGTTTCATGACCAAGCCCTTCAAACAGCGCTTTAAGACCGATCCATGAGGTACCCATGCGGGGAAAGGTAATTTTCATGATGTTTGAGCCTCCTTTCTGCGCACTAACATATCTACAAAAGCTTCGATGCGGGTCATAACCCCAGCAACTCCCGTATGCTCATCCAGGCACAAAGACAGGAAAGGCATTCTATTATTCTTGCGACAATCGAGCTCTAGGAGCTTGCCAACCATGGCGTCGGGACCACAAGCAAAGGCAGTCACATGAATTACACCATCAACCATCTGCTCCTGGAAGAAATGATAGGTTGCTCTGATCACCTGATTACTGTAATGCCAGAAGAGATATTTGGGTTGTCTTTTGGCTTGAGCCTTGCGGGATTTACTAGGTACCATATCTGGCGTTATGACAGTCACACCGAGGCGACGAAGGCTAGCGAGTAGGTTACAACTGATGTAATCATCATAAATGGCATAGGGATAACCAACCACAGCTAAACGAACGCGCTGAGTGGAACTCTCTATGCTATTTGCAGTCCGAAGCAAGCTATTTTTGGCTTTAGCCAAGGCCAAGAGGCTATTGTCTTGAAGAGATGACCACCACTTGTTTACCATAGCCATAGCGTCCTCTGGCAGTATGCCGTGGGTTAGTAGTGATTCATAGTAGGCTCCCACCTGTGTAGCCTTCTGATATGCGACCAGGGCCCTGTATCGCGGTACACTCAGTATCTTTGCCACCTGTAGCCATGCTCTGAGGGGGGCAAATCTCCCGTCGCGAATATCTATTCGGGGAGTCAACAGGGGCGGAATGGCACCCTGTACGGAAGCTTCGATCATGTCTGGAAGTCCGAGAAATTTAGGGCAGAAGGTGGCATCACCATCAATACTGACCAGGCGTGGTATGAGGATCCAATCTACCTCGCCTATCAAGGCAGCCACGTGGCCATGGAANACTTTGATGGGAATGCAAGCATCAGTCACCGTATCTCGTATTCCCATATCTAGGATGTCTTTTGTAGTAGGAGGACTCAAGATTACCTCCATCCCAAGTTCTTCAAGGTATGTGCGCCATTGCGGGTAGAAGGAGTAGTATGCTAATGCTCTGGGAATCCCAATACGGGTTGCCATTGTCTAACCTCCCGTCGTTTCCATCCTAAGGATTCGAGATTGAGAAGGAAAAGGCCTGCCCAGCCGGGAGATTTTCCCAAAGCGATCAGGCAGACCTGCATTATTTCCTTGCCCAGTTAGGACTATTTCATCGAGACCATGATATGCTCACGGGTGAGCTGCGGAGGCTCTCATGGCCGCCTCTGTCAAAGCTAGATACCGCGAATTGAATGAGTACCCTATCATCCCTGCCATTATCGGGAAAAGGCTCGGGCCGATACAAATAGCTGGTCTTGGTGGNCGGTAGTTCGGCTACCAACTGATATCCTACAAATGCATCTAGCTGGACATATACGAGATAGCCCGCTAGATCACCTTCCGGTGGCTCAACCGGCGCCCAACGAAGCAGTATGCCATCATCCTCCACGCTGGCATGTACCTGAGTAGGGGAAGGGGGAGGGACATCTATGGTTCCGATGATTTCCACTATGCCCCAGGCAGGACTCCAGGATACCTGGGTCACTTCACCGGGCGTGATACTTACGGTCTGCCAAGGTCCTTCATATATGCGATTATGCTGGTGGTAGGTATTTTCATAGAGTTCTACTCTCAGATCGTGGGTGCGGGAAGGCAGTTCATCGATGGTGACAGTGGTCTGAAAGCTTTCTGGGACCCCGAACTCTTTCACAATATTGGGCGGGGAATCGGTGCCGAAAATGAGTTTGCCTTTGACGAACCCGTGATGTGCAAACTTCCGTAGGTCCATTTCTACAACAAGTGTACCGGGGGCAGCCGTTAGAACTATTTTGGAGCTAACCGTTCTGCCTTCCTCAACCAAGATTGAGGCAAACCCTGAATAGAGAAGCTTGTCACCTCGGCTGTAAGCATCTATCCGCAGTTGCCAGCTGCCGATAAGCACTCCGTTTAATGTCCCGGATGCTGTCATGGTATCTGGATCAAAAACAAGGTCCTGGCTGATCCGGTGGTTGCCTCGTTGTAGTGTTGCAGCAATCCGAACGATTGGATGTTCTTGCTCTAAGCCCTTGGCAACCAGTGCCCGGACAGCTACGCCACCGGTGGGACCTTTAGGGGGAGAGGATGGATATGATATAGACTGACCCAGNNNACCGAAACAGCCACTGACNAAAGTAGCTATGCCCAGCAGTATAGCTGACATGAGCACAAGGGTTAATAGCCCTTGCTGGGTGGGTCTATTGGGATATCTAGTCACGGGGGACGACACCATGAAGAAAACCGCCTCCTTACCTCAAACGGGCAAGCCGGCGGTGATAAGAAGGCCAACAGATGCCTTCCGTAGCTCTAGTATAGGTGGGTGGGCGGTTCCTGTCAAGTTCTTCGCACCTGTTTGGACCTGATTGAAGCTAGCTCCACTAGCTCCAGCTGCTACTAGACTCCAACAGAGCCTAAAGCTCTTGACTTTTGGCAAAGGGATTCTTATCTAAAGAAGCTATCAGCTTCTCCTTGTCTACATGGGTATAGATGGTGGTGGTGGCGATGTTCTCGTGGCCTAGAAGGCGCATAAGGGTCCGCAAATCCTCTCCATTGATGTAGAGAGCCGTGGCAAACGTATGTCTCAGCTTATGGGGTGTTAACATAACCTTCTTGCTTTCAGGCAGGTCAGTCAAAGCGGTATAGTCCTTCAGACTCTGCTGTACAGCTCGGGGCGTAATCCTGGTATACCTATTGCCAAGAAAGAGCGCCATGCGATGCTGTCCCTTAGCTTTTTCTCCAGGCCGGACTCGAAGGTAAGCAAGAACAGCTTCCCGCACAGCTTCCGGTACTGGTACGGGCCGGCTTTTACCACCTTTCCCATCGACAACGTGGTAGAACTCGGTATCTGGCCCGATGGAGTCTACATTCATCTGGATGACTTCACTGATTCTGAGTCCCATGCTCAACATAATAAGAAACATTGCATAGTCCCGTTCAGAGCCATGGCGGCGCACCGTGTCAAGGAAATGAAAAGCCTCTTCTGCGGTGAGGTGCAATGGCGCCTCGTTGCGGGGTATGGCTTTAGTCTCTAGATCGTTAATAATCGCGGGATCAGCGAGCAATCGGTGGTCAAGAAGGTAGTTGAAAAAGCGTCTGACGGCAACGATTTTGCGATTGAGGGTGGTTTGAGCATATCCTAAGGTTTCCTTCAAAAAGAGAAAGTATCCGACCAAATCATCTGATGTGATAGCTTCTAGGTCCACTGTGAAGCTGTCCAGCAAGCGCTGAGANGCCGGTCGCAGGCGNTTTTCATCGGCCTGCAAGATAGCTTCGAGTTGGGCATAAGCAGTCTGGTCTTGTGGTGGAATAACGCAGTCACAGCAGGCCAGGACAAGATGCAATTTTAGGAGCCGTAGGTCGGACCGATATGCTTTAGCAGTATTTATGCTCTTGTTAATCCCAAGCACCGCGATAAATCTCTCTACCTGTAAATCAAAATCTAGCATGGGAGGGCCCTCCATGTATCTTATCATCTAATACTAGTAATACTAGCCATCCGGATAGTGATGGCATGGCCCAAGGGGGTAAGGGCCGTGCAAAAACCAGGTGCTGCGTAAAAACAGCGTACTGATCTATATTCCAGACAAAGCGGTCATTCCCTGTCTAGTNAACCACATTCACTTCGCAGAAGATATATTATGCGAAGTGGGAGCGGTTGCAAGCAAGATATGGCCTTCAGTTGCTGGCTACCTCTCTGTGGGCTCATACAGACCCCATGACTTTTTCGTATACAATATTGGTCAAATGCGCCGTTCGCTCCCACGACCAGTTGTTAGCCTCGTCTAGCGCTTCAATTCCAAGGGTGTGGCGTAATTCGGGATCGGCAATTAGCCGTTCTAAGGCTGTGGCCAACTCGGATGGCTCTCCGGGCGTGACAAGCATTCCGGTTTTGCCATCGACAATTATCTCTTTTAAGCCACCTGTTGCAGACGCTACAACCGGTTTTCCGGCTGCCATTGCTTCAAGGGCGATGAGACCAAAGGCCTCGTACGTGCTTGGAATTACCACAATATCTGCTCTGTGATATTCCTCAAGCAAATCTTCGCCTGTCTTTCTGCCAAGTATTTTAATCAGGCTATCCTTAGCCGTTAGTTTTCTTAGGTCTGATTCGAGTGGACCGGTCCCGACAATTCGAAGGGTAACTTCCGAACTTAGTTGATTTAGAGATCGGAAAGCTTCAACAAGTACGTTTATTCCCTTGCGCACCTCCAGTCTTCCCACATAGACGATAGATATGGATGGTGACGCTTTAGCAGCTTCAGTGATCTCTCTAGGCGCACATAACTGANCATTAACACCATTCGGCACTACTCGTAATTTGCCACTGTGTTGGGGAAAGGCGGCTTCTAGCTCTTTGGCCATGAACTTACTATAGCAAATGATCCTATTGCTATTCTGGACTAAGTATTCCTGAAGCACTAGCATGGTCCTTGCGAGTGCATTCAAAGGAAGGCTACTAGAACCTCGCTCAAACTGATGAATAGTAGCTACTAATGGGATGCTCCACGCCCTACTTGACTCGATAGCAGCAAGACCACTATACCATCCCTGACAATGAACAATGTCAACTCTATCGTTAGCAATAACCTTAGCACCCCGAGAGCTTGCTGTTGGGAATCCTTGCCAGGTGATCAGACGCCTCAGCGGGTAAGTCAACGTCCCTCATCAGTCTCTTTGCCCCGCGTCGCGCCTAAAAAGGCTATAGATCAATCGGTACCATTAGCACCTGCCCTGGAGCTATGTCAACGGATTCCAGCCCACTGGCTTTTTTGATGTGAAACACGGTTTTCCGGGGATCAATGCCCGGTTTGACCCTTAACGCGATAGTCCATAGAGTGTCACCTTTACTCACTACAACAGTCTGGAAAGCCCTCTCCTGTCTACCGTAAGATTGAATCCCCGATAGAGCTATGAGCATAACTACGCCCATGACGATAAGGCCAAGTCCTACAACAGTAAGCCTATTCCGCAATACAAGTTTTGCCAACATTTGCTGGGCCTCCTCAGAACAATTGTACTTAGCGAACACCCGCTCGCAATGCTAGAATACCACGAACATATGTTTTAGTCAATAGTATTTCTCAGGGTCTTGACGATTTTGAGCAAGTATTGCGAACGGACGTTTGCAATCAATGGCAAGCCGTGGTATAATCTGAGCAAAGGATAGACTCGCCATAGAGCAACAGGGACTTCTGGAGGGGGCCGCCTATGCTAGAGCTTACAGAACGTCAGCAAGAGATACTACTTTATATCAAAGAGCAGGTTAGAGAAAAGGGCTACCCGCCCTCGGTGCGGGAGATAGGCGATGCAGTGGGGCTACGGAGTAGCTCAACAGTGCATGGCCATTTGAAGCGTTTGGAGAGCAAGGGTTACATCAGAAGGGATCCCACCAAGCCCAGGGCCATTGAGATCCTGGATGATGACCCCGAAGCCACCATTGTTAATATGGGTACAAAAGAACTGATCCAAATACCCATCGTGGGCAGCGTGACCGCAGGTGAACCGATCTTGGCGGTACAGAATATTGAAGACTATTTCCCTCTGCCCCGGGATTTTGCCTCAGACGAGGCGACATTCATGTTGCGGGTAAAGGGCGATAGCATGATTGACGCTGGTATCCTTAACGGGGATTACGTTGTAGTAAGGCAGCAACCTGACGCCATTAACGGAGAGATTGTTGTAGCACTAATCGAGGATGAAGCCACTGTTAAGCGATTCTATAAAGAGACAGGGCACATACGTTTGCAACCGGAAAACCCAGTATACGAGGCTATCATAACCAAGAACGCACATATACTTGGTAAAGTCATCGGTGTCTTGCGACGTCTCCAGTAAAGAGATAGCTAACATGGGCAAAATGCATAAGAGGGGTNCAATCCCTACTTAGGAAATTGGGGGTCTAGTTTTTGCTTTAGCGCTACCAAGTCGTGACGATAGCTTCTACCAAAACTAGGCCCCTTCGTATTCTTCTTTGGAGATAAAGCTCCCGCCTTTGAGTTCTCGATTAACTACTCGGTATGCTTTATCAAATTCCAGCCTAAGTTCCATTCGGTTAAAGCACTTACTTCCCACTACTATCTTATTTACAAACATGTCGTATGTCTTGCCGCCACTTTCATCCCGCTGAATCTCGGAAGACTTCCGTATTCGCAATGATATCGGCTCACCGCATTTGTCGCACTTGAGATAGACCCAGACGGCGTCTCTCGTGCTCTCTACCCCCGTTTGATCCTCAGCGGGCGGCGCAAACTTCTGAAGTAATCGTGCGAAANATCCCACTACTAAACCTCCATGGCCTCTTCGGCTTCCCAGGAGCTAAGCCCCATAGGCGAACCGTTCTCTGCGCCCCTATATCCCTTTGTCCGTAAAGACTCCATCTCTGCCGACTCCATACCCAATAGTGTAAAAAACATCTCTAAGGCTTGTTCTGTTCCCCGGATCTCGGGTGCATCCCCCTCAAGGGAATCAAAAAGAGGTAGTTTGGCATAATCGCTCATCGCAACCTTACATGCCAAATCTACCCCTTTATCATCGACAAGCTCCATCAAGTCACTGTATTTCCGTCGCCGGGCCTCAGCCTGGATTCTCCAGTAATCGGGGTTGGAGGTCAAGCTACTGGCTAGCAGATCCTGCTTGGCGAGGCGCTTGAACTTCTTCAACCCCCTGAGGACATCATCTTTGGCTATCTGTATCATTTCACATTCCCCCTAGTGGTTGATAACCGCCTTACTAGACTAAGTTCTACCTAGCTAGCACAAATCCTCTAAGCATCCTAGCTTATTCTACGTCATCTTACACCAACACATGACTTATGAAGCGGTAGCAATGCCCATAGGCATCCTCCTATGATCAAGATATGCTGGCGCAGTGGGGAAATCACCATCGCCGCTAGAAGGACAGCAGCCAATATTAGGATTGCTATGTCCCTATTGGGATATACATCCCTGATGAGTGTCCTTTTTCCACTGCTGCCGCTCTCTCCCTGAGTCGGGCTCGTAGATGGTCAAACAAAGTCGGCCATTGCTGGTACGGGTAATGCCAAAGATGAGATCCCTCGATTTTAGTGTTTGATTGAGAAAAGTCACCAGACGAGAATACTCGCCCTGCAAATCGAACTCGCCTCGGCCTAAAGCGCGCAAACCTCGTAGGCTGCTACCCACAGCCTTCCCCCTTTCCAACATAGCCCTTTTGAAGGGCCACGAGCCCTATATGCCTTCGTGGGCTCTCTTACAAAAGCTAGAGTGCCTCTCAAATCTCTCAAAGGTCTCCATCTTAGATGATACCAAAGCTCTGCAGCTCCTTGACAGCCTCTGGTGCCTGCAGATAGTGGTAAAGCGCCATGAGGTATTGCTGTTTTTCTTTATAGACGGCGCTTAAGAGCAGATGGGTATATTGGTTCTTCCCATCCAGCGCCAGTGATTGCTCAAGATGGTGTTGTGCCTGATCAAATTCGCCTAACTGTCCATACACAATGGCACAGAAGTTACGAGCCCATACGTTATCGGGGTCGAGTTCCATGATCTTGCCAAAATAGCTGATGGATTGGGCGAAGTCACCAAAGGCATAAGAACCGAAAGCAGCACAATTCAGCAATAACAAGTCTTTAGGTGATCGGCGAAGCTGGGTGAGCTTGTCCAAAATAAAGATGGATATGTCGTTAGCATAAGCATCTTCGCCGGCGATTTCAAATTCCTTAAGTGCCTCAGGCAGCCTGCCTAGATTGGCGAAAGCGATACCCCGCAGAAGCCGACCTTCAATACTGTCTTTGCTCAGATTATCAGCTACTACTTCTTGCCAGTCAACAGCCCGGGTAAAGGCCCCTCGAGCTGTTGCTGAAGTAGTCAGGCTAACGGTAACGGCCGATAGGCTAGTTAAAAGAATCAATGCCACCAGTAATGAAAGGGGCTTCTTGTAGAGCTGGCTCATCCCTAATATCTCCCCACTTTGTTTGCTAGACTACAAGCTCCGATCATCACGACCAACATAGTGATAACTGATGACCAAAACATCAACAAGGATAGCTGCGTTGCCAACTCAAGCAATCGAGGTAGAAATCTCTGAGGATTTAGTTGCCAATGGCTGATGGTTACCGTGGTCGCATTCGTGTTGGGGTTTTGGGTTGAATGATACAAGCGACCTACAAGACTCACAATGCAGATTGCCGAGCTGATGATGGCTACATATAGCAACAGATCCAAGGTCATGATGAGATCCCCCTTAGATAGCATATGCCGCTATCGAAAGGAGAGCTACCTTATTGTAGATTGATCTCTTTTACTTCGGGTAGGTTCGACAACTCCTCCAGTAGGCGCTCCATCCGGAAACTATAGGGAGTCTCTACTCTCATTTCGACATAGCACTCCCCATCGTCGGTGGTATCCAGTTTCATGGAGCGGATGTTCACCCGTCTTTGACCTAGATGGGTGGCTATGGCGGCAACTTGCCCGGGCTTGTCGGCAATATGCAGTCGTAAAGAGCGCTCTTCATGGGGTATCAAGTATTGCTCTAGCTTGTTGACTAAAGTCAGTACTGCCAATACCGTAGCTATCACGGCACCGAGATAGAATCCTGAACCGATCGCCAGGCCAATACCGGCGACGACCCAGAGGCTGGCGGCTGTTGTCAACCCTTTTATGCTTAAGCCCTCCCGCAGTATAGTACCTGCGCCGAGGAAACCTATGCCACTTACCACTTGGGCTGCCAACCGAGCGGGATCCCCCTGTACAGGGGCACCTGTGAAGCCATAGATAGAGAGCAGCATTATGAGCGTAGAACCCAAGCATACCAAAATATGGGTACGGAATCCGGCCGCACGTCCGTGAATCTCCCGCTCTAATCCAATTAGACCGCCGGCAGCTACAGCTAGCACCAGCCGGATTAGAATTTCCCACTGTGTTATCATTCGCATACCTCCATGTCCTCCGCCGACCTTGGATACATTTAATACCAGATTAGCTCCCCTACCCTAGCTTGGTTCCACAGTGGGGGCAGTGCTCTTTTTCTACATCGACTGCTTCAAAGCATCGATAGCAATCACGCTTCAACGCTCCCTTGCAATGCGGGCAGAAGGCGAGCCATGACAGGGCCCGCTTGTTGCAGTGGGGACATGTCCGCATTGCTCCTTTGGGCCGAGCTAGCATGTAGATGAGTAAGATGATGCCTGTCCCTATGGGACCAAATGGTCCTAGAAAAAAAAGGCCAGCTATAATAACGGTAGCTGTCCAGATCACAAAATTGGCATCTCGACCCCTTGAATCTCGATATATGAAATATGCGGCAGGAGCCGCAACTGCCAGATTTATGGCGATTACTCTCCAGTCCATGTTAACGGTACCCCATTCTTTGGGTATTTAGTAAAATCCTGTCATAAACANAACCCATACGACCAGCAGCCACGCGGAATGTAATTCTTCATTAGAGCGCAAAACTCCTGCCAGTGGCCAGGTTAAAGGTTTTGCCAAAATGGTGGTACCATTAAACAACGGGCTGGCAAACGGCTCTGCCCAAAGGCAACAGGGAGACTCTTGGAACGTCTGCCTAGAACTCCTTCTCCATTTTAGTCTTGATTCGACAGAGGGCGTTATCGATGGACTTAGTATGCGTGTCCAGCTCATGTGCCATCTCTTTATAGGACAGCCCGTTGATATACAGCCTAAATACTTTGTACTCAAATTCGCTCAGAACTTCCTTGATATACCTTTGGGTATGCTGCAACCTTTCTCGATCGATTACTAAAGTCTCGGGATCATCAACTCTGTTGTTAGATAGGACCTCCATGAGGGTACGGTCACCTTCGGCGTCATAGATAGGCTTGTGCAGCGAAGTGTAAGAGTTGAGCGGAATATGCTTCTGCCGGGTAGTGCCCTTAATAGCACTAATGATGTTGCGGGTAATGCACAACTTAGCAAAAGACCAAAAAGATGAGGAGCCCGGACAAAAATCACGGATCGCTTTATACAATCCGATCATGCCTTCCTGAAGAAGATCGTCATCTTCGGCTCCCTGCAAGAAGTAGGGTCTCGTCCAGATGTAAACTAACTTTTGGTACTTGTAAAGCAAGTAGTCTGTGGCGTCTTGACGGCCGGCTTGGGCTTCCTGGACAACGTCCTCGTCAGCCATGTCCCGGAAGGCCCTAAACCCATCTACTTGATTCAGTGGTAATGCGCTACCCATGAACACGACCACCCCTTCTGAATCACATAAACGTTTCCGTGTTCTGAATATCTACCAAAATATACATTTCAACATTGAGAGCGTAAATCCTTCCATTATTGACCAGAAAACAATAAAGCCCTTGACCGTTGTTGTCTACGGCAAGGGCCTTTTAGGCACAGCTTACTCTAAAGTAACACATACGAGACTAGCTTCGCCTCCTCATTTTTCAACCTACGAGATTTTGACCATCTCATGCTGCATCACACCCCTTTTTATTTCGGAACAGGCTCTGTTTTGGGCACGGAATCCTTGTGTCAGGTATTCCAATGCCTTCCAGGGGTCTACTGTGTCGCCACAAGTGAAAACATCAATTGCGGCATACCCGAGTTCCGGCCAAGTGTGAATGGTTAGGTGGGACTCAGATATCACCACAACACCACTGACACCCTGGGGACTGAACTGGTGAAAAGCAACNTCTCTCACCTCTGCTCCTGCAACCAGCGCCGCCTCTACCATGAGCGATTCGACCATGTTTCTGTCGTCCAATACCTTAGGATCACATCCATATGCTTCGCATAGGATATGACGGCCCAAAGCATTTTTCATTCCATTCGTTGCCCCCTTTCGCCTATCTCTCCACCCTTCTCTTGATTTAGTACCACAATTTGCTTTTGACAGATACAATTCTAGCAGATCAAACCCAAAAGTCAAGCTAAAGGCGGTCACAGCTTCCTACTGGGCTCTGTTGCGGCTCTTAGAGACCGAATAGCGGAATAGAGGGCCAATTCTACGTGTTCTTTGCACAATCCTCCCTGTAGGTAGGCTATGTACGGTTCCCGCAATGGACCATCGGCACTGAGCTCAATGGAGGAACCTTGGATAAAAGTTCCGCCAGCCATAATCACAAGGTCTTCATAGCCAGGCATGTCTCCCGCTATCGGC
>JGI24707J26582_10002659_pt1 | contig 13281 bp, 11 predicted proteins | sample BioPla1DNA1_FD_26582 | JGI IMG/M metagenome (IMG submission 26582) | reverse complement strand
GCAAAAAGAAACTGGAGAGTAATTATGGGTAAGAAAAAGTACATAATAATAGCAGTTATTGTTCTTCTCATGGTTATAACAGTTTTGGCGTTTCTTATAAACAGAGGATCAAAAACAATTGTTCTGGAATTTGGAATGTTTGCCGGCAGCAATTGGGATGTTGCTAATGCCAACAGTTATGTAATCATTGACAAGGCGATAGAACGCTTTGAGAGGGAACATAAAAATGTAAAAATACACTACTCCAGCGGGATTCTTAAAGAAGATTACTCTGAATGGTTTTCCAGGCAGGTGCTTTTAGGGACAACACCGGATGTTTTTATGATACTGTCCAATGATTTCAACCAGTTTGCCTCTTTAGGGATATTAATGAACCTGGATGAGCTTATCGATAATGATCCGTCTTTTCAAAAACATGAATATTTTAAAACAGCACTTTTATCAGGCGAATATCATGGGATGCAATATGCGCTTCCCTATGAGAATGTTCCTACCCTCATGTTTGTAAACAAGACATTGCTGAAAAAAGAAGGGATAGAAGTCCCGAGCAGTGACTGGACATGGAATGATCTGTACGAAATATGCGAAAAAGTTACAAAGGATATTAACGGTGATGGTATTCTGGATCAATTCGGCATATACAATTATGATTGGCTGGATGCTGCACGTACAAATGGAGCGGTTTTATTTGATGAAAACTCAATGAAAATTGATCTTTACCAGCATAATGTTGTTGAGGCAGTCAAATATCTTAAAAGTCTTTATGCCTTGAATCAGGGACAGCAGGTCACTCAAAAGGACTTTGACAGCGGAAATGTTGTCTTTATGCCGCTATCTTTTGCGGATTACCGCACCTATAAAACTTATCCGTACAGGATTAAAAAATACCTGAACTTTCAGTGGGATTGCATAACATTTCCCGCAGGGAAAAACGGAGGTAATATTTCGGAAGTGAACACACTCTTAATGGGAATCAGCAGTAAAACAGAACATGAGAAGCTGGCCTGGGAATTTCTGAAGCTGCTTACTAATGATGAGGATATACAGATGGATATTTTCCGCTATTCCCAGGGTGCCTCGGTATTAAAAAAGGTTACCAGGTCCAAGGAAGCTGAAAGTATTTTACAGGTGGACATGGAGGAAAGCGAAAAAGTTATTGACAACCTATTGCTAAGCAGAGTGATAGAAGAAGGTACGGTAGCACCCAAAATACTGAAATACAATGAAGCAATTACAATTGCAAATGGCGGTATTCAAGAAATATTAACCTATGATAAAAATGTAGAAAGTTCTCTAAAAATACTGGAAATAAGAATTAATCAATACCTGAAACAATAAAAATCAACCATACAATACATGTAAAGTGAGTGAGTCGTGTGAAGCGAGGTATTGGAGTTGCCGGAACTATAACGGTAGATTACCATAAAATTATAGACAAATACGTAGAAAAGGGAATGCTTAGCAATATTCTGTCCAATACCAGAGGAGCAGGCGGGTGTGTGACGAATACCCTTATTGATCTTGCAAAAATATGCAATACAATCCCGCTCTATGCTTATGGAGGTATAGGAAACGATGAAAATGGCCAATTTGTATTAAAGCTGCTGAAAGAAAACGGGATTAATACTCGTGGAATTAAAGTTTATGATGATGAATTGACTGCTTTTACCGATTGCATGATTGTAGAATCCACAGGGGAACGTACATTTTTTCATGCAAAGGGCGCAAACCGGTGTTTTTCATATGAGGATATTGATTTTGATTCTATCAATACTGATATTTTTCATATGGGATATGCTTTGCTTATGGAGCCATTTGACAGAGAAGATGAAAAATATGGAACAGTTATGGCCAGGACTCTGGCAAAAATTCAGGAAAAAGGTGTTAAAACTTCTATTGACATGATCAGTACAGAGAATGATAGATACCCGGAGATTGTTCAGGCAAGCCTGAAATACTGCAATTATGTTATCATCAATGAAATCGAGGCGGGGAAAGCAGTAAATATAGACCCATATGGTTCAGATGGAAAACCTGATGGGAATACCATCAGAAAGATATGTGAGAAGATATTGACATCTGGTGTCAGGGAGCTTGTTGTCATCCACGCGCCACAAGGAGGATGGGCGATGGATTCCAGCATGAATTTTACATACGTTCCGTCATTGAAGCTACCCCCGGGATATATAAAGGGCAATGTTGGAGCAGGAGATGCTTTTTGCGCGGGTTTACTTTATTCCATATACATAGGTCAGTCCGTTGAAGAAGCTCTTAAGATAGCATGTGCCACAGCAGCCTGTAGTTTATCTGAAGTGGACTCAACTTCCGGAATTAAAAATATTGAAGAAATAATAAAACTATATGAAAAATATAATGCTTGTTGAAATAACAGCCGAAAATAATACCAGGTAAATATTTTAAAAAGCGAGGTTACCATATGAAACGTTCAGAGATTAACAGAATTATTGAAGAAGGTATTGCTTTTTTCAACAAACATAAGTTTATGCTTCCGCCTTTTGCTTTTTGGACTCCTGATATGTGGGCAAGCAAAGGAAAAGAATATGATGAAATCAGGGACAATCACCTGGGATGGGATATAACTGATTATGGAAGTGGAGATTTCTTTAGAAAAGGCCTTTTCCTCTTTACCATAAGAAACGGCAATTTGAATATGGACAAATACAAAAAGTCATATGCCGAAAAAATTATGATTGTCAGGGAGAATCAGGTAACTCCCCTTCATTTTCATTGGAAAAAGGCAGAGGATATTATTAACCGCGGTGGCGGGAATCTTATTGTAAAACTATACAATTCAACTCCTGATGAAAATCTGGCAGATACACCTGTAACAGTGTATAGCGATGGAAGAGAATATGAAGTGCCGGCCGGAGCCACAGTCACTTTACAGCCGGGTGAAAGTATCACCCTATACCCCGGTCAATATCATTCATTCTGGGGAGAAGATGGTAAAGGAACTGTATTGGTAGGCGAGGTTTCAGAGTGCAACGACGATTATACCGATAACAGATTCTATGAGAAAGTAGGAAGATTTCCAGCAATTGTAGAGGATGAATTACCCAGATATTATCTTGTAAATGATTATAAATAACTTAAATAAATGAATAAGGTATTGTATTGGAATAGCAATGCTCATTACTTTGAGCATTGCTATATTTTTTATAAACATAAATGAAATTCACCTATTTGTGTTACATATGTTATAATTTATACGATCACCACTTTTTAGTATATGCATATTTGAGTGAACACCGGGCTAGTGGTAAAAGTCAGGCGGTGCGGGTATGAAAAAAGTCTTGGTTATTGGAGCAGTTTTGTTGCTTTGTATTTTTGGTTTTCTTATAGGTTATTCCATAGACTACTTTCAGCTTAACCTTCTGGAAGCTAACAGCCTTCTTAAGGAGAGTACGAGTCAACCTGAATACCATTTTATTGTAATCGCCCAGAATACAGATGATTCCTACTGGCAGGCCGTTAAAGAGGGATGCCTTGATGCCGCTCATGTTTCCAATGCAGCGGTTGAGTTTAATGGTCCCCGATTCACAAATATGGATGAACAAGTTAAATATCTAAAGATGGCGATAGCATCCCGGGTTGACGGCATTGTCACGCACGTACTGGATGAGGAAGTCTTTACTCCCCTTATCGATGAAGCGGCAGATGCCGGAATACCGGTAATTACAATCGATACGGATGCGAAAAACAGTAAAAGAAAAGCCTTTATAGGCACTAATACTTATAATCTGGGGAGTGAATCAGGTAAGCTTGTCCTTGAGTCTAAGGGGGATGAGGCAAATATAGCTATAATTATCAATAGTTTTACAGGAACGAGTGAAAATGTTTCCCAGAACCTGAGAGTAGCCGGTTTCAAGGATGCTCTCAAAAATGCACCTCTTGCTGTTATCAGAACAATACAAACGTCCGGCACCGGATTATTCAGCGCTGAGGAAGTTACACGACAGATACTCTACGATCATCCCGAGATAGATACTATTGTTTATACCAGCGCCAAGGATTCAATAAGCGCTGCCCAGATTATTGTGGACCTTAACAAGGTGGGGCTGGTTACTATAATAGCCTACGGTGATGTACCTGAAATTTTAAGATATATTGAGAAAGGCGTAATATACGGAACTGTAACCGCTAATCCCTATGAGATGGGCTACGAAAGNATTTGTTCACTTATCGAGCTGAAAAAAAACATGATGACTTCATCTTATGTTGATACAGGAGCTAAAGTTATCACGTCAAGCAATCTTGAGATATACAAAAGCACTCTCAAGGACAGACCGGAGGAGAGTGAAGAGGAATGAAAAGCATTATAGGCTTTTTTTCAAGGAACCGTATAAGAAAGAAGCTTATTCTATACTCTATCGTGACCACAATGATTATGGGGATAGGCTTATTTTTCACATATAATAATGCAAGAATGCTGGCCACAGGAATGGATGCCATTTTTTCAAACAACAAATATTTAAGCGATCTAAGCAACAGTGTTACAAATCTGCACAGCATACTTGAAAACTTTCTTTCAACAAATCATTCTGATAGTCTAAAGGACTATTACAAATTTTCCGGCGAACTTCGGATGACCGGGGAAGCCATGAGCCAAAGACGTGACTCGGCAGAAAGCGGATTGTTGCTTAAGGATATAGGCAATATGATAATTACATACCTGGATTCGGCTGATGCAGCCGTGGCTGCCAAAAGAGGGAGAGACATTGAAAGCTATATAAGCCATTACACCGAAGCCAGTGAAGTTTTTGAATACATAAATACCAATATAAATAAGCTGACATTGAATCAATTTGATGAGAATACAAAGGGATATACCATGATTTCAGGTCGTGTGAACCTCATACAGGCGCTAAATCTAATTATTATCATTGGCATAATAGTGTTCAATATGATTTTTATAATAAGAATGACCTATAAAATAACAGAGCCAATTATAGGTCTGTCCAAAGCCGCTAATCAAATATCAAAGGGAAACCTTGAGGTTAACCAGGTTACGGTTCACAGCGATGATGAAATCGGCATCATGGCTAATGCTTTTAACCGGATGGCAGAGAGTATAAGAGAACAGATGAAGGCGATAAAAGAAGCCGCAGAATTAGAAGCAAAGTATAAGGAGCAGGAAATGCAATACCTGCTTATGAAGAATCATCTTAGGGAAACTGAGCTTTATGCCCTTCAGTCGCAGATAAATCCGCATTTTATTTTTAACACACTAAATGCCGGAGCACAGCTGGCAATGTTTGAGGATGCAGACCGAACCTACCATTATATACAGTGTTTCTCAAACCTGTTCAGATATAATCTGAGGAGCCTGGATAATCCGGTTACACTTAGCGATGAAATAGAAAATATCGACAATTATATTAATCTGCTTAAGGTACGTTATACAGACAGAATTATGTACCGGTGTGAGGTGGATGAAAATGTGACCAGTGTTCAAATGCCCTGTATGATACTGCAGCCGCTTATTGAAAATGCTTTTATTCATGGTATCAGCAGCCTGGAATCGGGAGGCATAATTACACTGCGGGTAAAAGGAGTGAATGGCAACGTAGTAATTGAGGTTGAGGATAACGGAGTTGGTATGAGTCCTGAAAAAATAAGAAAGGTACTTTCTGACACTGATGAGAATTTACCGGGCATGGAAACATCAACCGGTCATACGACGGGTATTGGGACTAAAAATGTGATTAAACGTCTAAATAATTTTTTTAATAAACAGGATATAGTTGATATAACAAGCAAACAGCCGGGAGGGACTAAAGTAACCATTACAATTCCTAAGTCCTAAAGCAGGGTTATTAAAGGAGGATGTTCATGCTTAAGGTTATGGTAGTAGATGATGAGAGTATTGTAGTCGAATCAATCAAATACATAATAGATAAAAACTTTACAGATGTTATGGTGTCCGGTACAGCCAGGTCGGGCAGAGAAGCCATAGAGAAAGCTGAATTAATCAAGCCTGATATTATTTTTATGGATATTAAAATGCCCGGTATAAATGGGATTGATGCCATTAAAGAAATCAGGGAAATCCTTCCCAATGCGCAGATTATAATACTTTCAGCCTGTGAGCAGTTTGAATATGCCAAAGAAGCTATAAACTTAGGGGTATCGGTATATTTATTAAAACCTGTAAACAGAAGTAAAATGGTAGAAGTCATTCGTCAGGCAGCAATCAACTATGAGGAAACTAAGTTAAAAAGAAAGCGTGAACTGGACCTTAAAGAAAAATATGAAAAGGTTTTGCCTATACTAGAGCACGGATTAATCTATGCCATTTTACATGATGAAGACTACAATGAACAGATAGAAAACTATAAGAGAATATTAGAGATTCATGAGGAAAAAGGTTATATAATGACCTTTGAATTTGGGGAAGGAAGAGAAACAGGTAATGTTATCGGGCCAAGCGTACTTAGCCAGAGTAATTATTCAAAGCTGAGGGAAATAATAAAAAGTGTACTGTGTTGTGCAGTAGGGCCTGTGATGCTTAACCGTATTATGGTATATGTGCCGGTTTCTTTTAATGGAGACGATTATCAAATAAGAATTGAGAGTGTTAAGACTGCTGAGTCCATATTGGATAAGCTTTCTCAGAAGATTAAAACAAGCATACGTGTTGGTATCGGGAGCACCAAGAATGATAACAAAAACCTGCTTGTTTCATTTTCAGAATCTCTCAGGGCTATCAAATATGCCCATGAAAATGAGATAATTCATATTGATGATATTCCTGAAGAACAGATTACTAATATAAATTCCATAGAAAAGCATATAAAACTGTTACTTGAGAGGGCTTCATCCGGCGACATTAAAGAGTCTGCAGCTATATTTATTCAAATTTTTGATGAACTTTGTGAAACAAGCAAGAACTCTTTTGATGTAATAAAAGGGCGTTTGCTGGAATTGATTGTAATGCTGCACAGACTTGCCAGCGATTATCAAATAGAAGATAACGTGACATTTCAGAATAATAATTACATTCAAGAATACCTCAGCATTAATGATATACTGTATTTAAAGAGCTGGTGCCTCAGCAGAATTGAAGAAATCGCCGGGAGCATAAAAGTTGCGAAAACAAATCGTTGTCATTATCTTGCAACTGCAGCAAAGGACTACATAAACCGTCATTATAATGAGGAGCTCAGTCTCGAGGATGTATCAAGAGAGGTTAATCTTAGCCCGCAATACTTCAGCCGCTTTTTCAAAAACGAGACAGGATGCAATTTTATTGACTATCTGACGCAAGTACGCATCAATAAAGCAATAGAACTTCTCAAAGAAAAAAATCTCAGTGTTAAAGAAGTATGTTATACAATCGGATATAATGATCCAAATTATTTCAGCAGAATCTTTAAGAAGATAACAGGTTATAGCCCGTCCGATCATAAAAGCTGATTGATTATCGTTACCATAAGAGGAGGGATTGATATGCGCCATATAAGAGCACTAAAGGCTTCTTTACTGATTGTATGCTTATTGGTTTTGCTTACTACAGGCTGCCAGGAAAAAGATAGTGCATTTAACTTTCAAGAGGACATTAATGATAAAGATGGAATCAAAATAGGCTTCTCAATGGGAACTCTTCAGGAAGAACGATGGCAGCGGGATCGGGATATTTTTGTTGCCAGGGCACAGGAACTCGGGGCTGAGGTAATTGTTCTGAATGCATACAACGACAACGAAGAACAGATTAGACAGGTGGGCTACCTTATTGAACAAGGGATTGACATCCTGGTCATAATCCCGCATGATGCTGAAAAAAGCACCGATACGGTACATATGGCAAAAAAAGCAGGAATAAAGGTAATAAGCTACGACAGGCTAATAAGAAACGCAAATGCTGATCTTTATATCTCCTTTGATAATGTAAGAGTTGGTGAGATAATGGCTGAAGAGCTGACCAAAGAAGTGCCAACCGGTAATTATATAATATTGAAGGGAGCCCCTACAGATTATAACAGCACCATGTTTTATGAAGGCTATATGAATGTTTTGAATGATTATATAGAAAGAGGGGATATAAAAGTTGTCGCCGAGATATGGGCGAAGGATTGGGCACGGGAGGAAGCCTTTCAATGCGTTGAAGAAACACTTGAGAAAGGGATAGAGATTAATGGCATCATTGCCGGAAACGACAGTCTTGCAGCTGCTGCAATTGAAGCTCTTTCAGAAAAAAGACTGGCGGGCAAGGTAGCTGTAGTTGGGCACGATGCAGATCTTTCGGCATGTCAGCGTGTAGTTGAAGGAACACAGCTCATGACTGTTTACAAACCTATTGAAAAAATAGCTAAGGCGGCTGCCGAGGCTGCTATAAAAATGGCTGGAGGACAGGAACTATTTGTCCTGGACAAAATATATGACGGGAAGTATGAAGTTCCATATCTGATGGTTCAACCAATACCCGTCACTATAGACAACATGAAAAATACTATAATCAAAGATAGTTTTCATCGTATGGAGGATATATATATAAATATTCCGGAATATCTGTGGCCGAAGGAATAATGGACATACATACGCTGGAAACGGTATCATATTAAATAAAAATGCGAATACGTCAATTCTTTAAAAGGAGGAAAAAGTATGCCTCATGTTATTGTAAAACTATACCCAGGAAGGTCGGAAGAACAAAAGCAGCATTGTACCCAAAGGATTGTCGAAGCACTAATCGAGACACTGAATACCGACGACAGGAGTATCTCAGTATCATTTGAAGAGATCCCGAAAGAAATGTGGAAAGAGGAGGTTTTTGTTCCGGATATTATAGAAAAAAAAGAATTGCTGTTAAAAAAACCTGGATATAATATGGATTAATAAAAGCAATCATTTGCGTAATAGTGTATAATTGAATAATACAGACTAAGTGATAATGAGAGGATAATTATGAAAGACAATTCTGAACTTAGATTTGCTGTGCTTATTGATGCCGAGAATGTCCCTTACAGTAATGTTAAAGGTATTTTGGAGGAGATTGCGAAATATGGCACACCAACAATAAAGCGTATTTATGGGGATTGGACTAAGCCGAATCTTACTGGCTGGAAAAATGTGCTTTTAGAAAACGCAATAACTCCTATTCAGCAATACAGTTACACTACCGGGAAAAATTCATCGGACTCGGCCATGATTATAGATGCTATGGATATTTTATATAACGAAAAAGTAGAAGGCTTTTGCATTGTATCAAGTGACAGTGACTTTACCCGACTTGTTATCCGTCTTAGAGAAGCCGGAATGAAAGTCTTTGGTATTGGTGAGAAAAAAACTCCAAGTCCATTTATTGCTGCATGCGACAAGTTTACATACCTTGAGATAATCAATGCAAATTCACAGCAGGCTTTGGAATCCGATGAGCATCCCAAAACCGGAGAGGGAAGGAAAACAGGTTCCGGCCCCATAAGTAAGGTTAGTGAAGATGTTATTAATCTGATTTCTAACTCCATTTCAGACGTTGCTGATGAAAACGGATGGGCATTCCTTGCGGATGTTGGTAACCTGATACAAAAAAAACGTCCTGACTTTGACTCCAGAAACTATGGTTTTACGAAACTTACACCACTTATTAAAACATTAAAGCGCTTTGAAATAGATGAAAGAGATTCGGGGAACAGCAAAATAAAGCATATATATGTGCGAAACCTTGAACAGATTAATCATGAACATTCAGGCAAAAAGCGTAGTTACAAATGATTTCTAAGTGCTAATATGTGCATTAGTAACATAGATAAGTGTACTGAATTAATATATAATTACTATTATCTGTAATTCTTAAAAATATAGAATAAACCTGAAAACAGAACAGGTATTTGCGCGTTAAGTGTTAGAGAATGGGAGTAGAGTCTCTAAACGAAGAACCTGGAGGTTCGCGGTGCGAATACCGCATCCACTGTTACTTCTACTCTTCTTTTCTTACAGTAACAGATTGGATAAGAAAGGAGGAGAAAAGTGAAAAAATCATCATCACAAATCATTAGAAAAATCATTCAAACAGCATTGTTAATTGCCCTTGCTTTGGCAATAAGAAGCTTAAGCGTTATGATTAGTTTTATGGGAGCCCCTGGAATGAGGATAAGCTTCGCGCATGTATTTTCCAGAATGCCAGCCCTTCTTTTTGGTCCGTTTTTCGGTGGTCTTGCCACAGGTATAGTAGATGTTCTGGGTTATTTAATCCGGCCTGAGGGACCTTATATACCCCTTTTAACGCTGACACAAATATTAGACGGTGTACTTGCAGGATTCATTTTTAGAGAAGTCAAAAAGGCTGAAACTCAAAAGATACAAAATACTATGTGGATCACTTTTATATCGATCGGTGTTATAGGTGTAGTTAATATAATAATATCAAAGTTTTATTCGCAGTCTTCCATAGCATTGGCACTTGATTCTATGGGTAAGCGTAAAGATTATTTGTTATTGGGTTTAGTTGCAGTTTCTGTTATTGGATTACTGTTATTATTTCTGAATTATGTAGTTAAAAAAAGATTCCCGGATTCAGAAGTTCACAAATACTATCTGAAGGTACTGCTAACATTTGCCCTGACAGGCATTCCGGTGACAACTCTTAACACTTATATTCTGATACTCTTTATTCCATCCCTTGGCAAGATAGGTTTTACATTATTCCTTATACCAAGAGTTCTGGAAGAGATTTTGATGACAGTGATCATAAGCTATATAACAGCCTTCTTGCTGGCAGTGTACGATAGAGTGATATATAAAAAACCTGTGGTAGAAGAAGGATCGATCTGAAAAAATTTATCACATCATCTGTTGCTCCATAAAAAATATTAGACCCGGATATAATCCGGGTCTTAGTTTTATCAGTATACGATTTTTCTACAACTCTTAAAATATTGAGAACTGCAGGAATATAACGGATAAAAGTGATGATACCAGAGATACAACAGTTATCTGAGTGTTGATGGAAGGTCCGGCTGTATCTTTGAAAGGATCTCCCACTGTGTCACCAACGACAGCAGATTTGTGAGCTACTGAGCCTTTTCCACCACAATTTCCGGCTTCAACATATTTCTTTGCATTGTCCCAGGTTCCTCCTGAGTTAGACATAAGAAGCGCAAGAAGCAGACCTGATGCTATGTTACCTGTCAAGTAACCACCTATAGCCTGTACCCCACCAATAAGTCCGACGGCAATAGTAGAGAGGATTGCTACAACACCCGCAGGAACAAGCTCTTTTAAAGCACCGGTTGTTGCAATATCGATACATTTGTCATAATCCGGCTTAGCATCCTCGCGACCTTCCTTAAGACCGGGTATGGTGTCAAATTGTCGGTGTATTTCACTAACCATTCTTTGAGCGTTCCTATCAACACCAAGCATCAGCATAGCTGAGAATATTGCAGGAATGGAGACACCAACGATGAGTCCAAAGAAAACGGTAGGATTCATAACGTCGAAATTATTTATAAAGTTTTCTCCTGCTGCTACTAAACCAAGGTCAGCAGCAGCAGTATTAACTTCGCTCATAAAAGCTCCCAATAATGCTATAACAGTAAGTCCGGCGGCACTGATTGAGAAGCCCTTAGTAACAGCTTTAACAGTATTTCCTGCTGAGTCGAGTTCGTCGGTAATGGCGATAACTTTTTCACCAAATCCACCCATTTCAGCAAGGCCGCGGGCATTATCAACGATAGGTCCGTAAGCGTCGTTAGATATAATCATACCAACGATGGAAAGCATACCTAAAGCAGCCATTGAAATACCAAACATTCCATACTGTGTTTCCTGACCTGTTGCTACTCCTATAGGTGCAGCAATATTAAATGCCAATAATGCAGAAACTGCAATACCTATCAGAGCTGGTAAACAGCTTAATAAACCATAAGAGAAACCTGAGAGAATTGTAAACGCAGGTCCTGATTTAGATGCTTCTGCAACGGCTCTTACGGGAGGTTTATTGTCATTCGTAAAGTAGTCGGTGGCAACACCAATTATGGTACCTACTAAGAGACCTACGACTGTAGCACCCCAGATACGCCATTCCAAATTGAAAACGAAAGTAGCAAGAGCTGTTAGACCAGCAAAAACAGCGGTTGTAACATAGGTCGAGCTGTTAAGGGCTTTTGTAGGATCACCATTCTTACCAATTCGTGCTGTAGCAACCCCTATAATAGAAGCTAAGAGACCAATTGCTGCGTAAGTAAAAACCATAATAACATTTTTGCCTGAAATACCGCCTAATGCTGTAGCCATAACTAATGCGGCTGCCATAGATGCAACATTGGAATCAAAAAGGTCAGCACCCATACCTGCAACATCGCCTACGTTGTCACCTACGTTATCAGCAATAACAGCGGGATTTCTTGGATCATCTTCAGGTATACCCAGTTCTACCTTGCCAACTAAGTCAGCACTTATATCTGCTGTCTTTGTAAATATACCGCCACCCGCTTTAGCAAACAGAGCCAATGAGCTGGCACCAAAGCTGAAGCCAAGAAGCGATGTTGCGTCGCCGACCAGCATTAAGACAACGGTTACACCTAAAAGGCTTGTTCCTACCACTGCCATTCCCATAACGGCGCCGCCGCGGAATCCAGCCATGAATGAAGGTTTGATACCTTTTTGAGCAGCTTCAGCTGCTTTCATGTTTGCTATTGTAGCTACCAAAATACCAATTTTACCGGCTAGAGCTGATAAAATAGTACCAAAGATATAAGAAATAGTCATCCAGATATTGTCAGCAATGTTTCCGGCCCAAATCGGGTGAGGAAGCAAAACAAATATTATTACGGCGACTATTGCTGTAAAACGCGCTAATAGAATATATTCGCGCTTCAGGAATGTGTTTGCGCCTTCTTGAATGTATTTGCCAATTTCAGCAATACGCTTGTTAGAAGAAGGCTGTGCTTTGACCCAGGTGTACATCCAGGCTGCTATACCAAATGCGGCTAGCGAAACAAGGATTGCAAAAGCCTGAATCATTTGAGCTGTGATTTCAAACATTTTGTTGACCCCCTTGCAGGATTTTATGGAATCTTAATTATTCTAATTTATTCTACTATATAGATAATTTTTACACAATGTATGTTTATACAAATAACTACATAATAAACTATATATTAATTAATCTGTACTATGTAATGTGCCGGGTTTTGCTAAATACCATTATATGCAATGAATGAGCCTTTTGATGTTTGTTTATGTTTACATTAAATAAGGTTGATTTTTTTTTTAATGTTTAACATAATGAAAGTAATTATTTAAAAAGCAAATGCTTAT
>JGI24707J26582_10002657_pt1 | contig 13282 bp, 13 predicted proteins | sample BioPla1DNA1_FD_26582 | JGI IMG/M metagenome (IMG submission 26582) | reverse complement strand
TTGCATCATATTTGCGTTTCCATATTTTATCATCAATTCAGCAGATGTTGCCCAATCCAGTATGCTCATATATGCTGTCATGTCAAAAACAGGTGCAATATTATATTCCCTTACTTCAAATGCACCATAATAAATACCACCTATCTTTATGTTCTTCAACACTCTTGCATAACTAAGAATAGTCAATGCAAACATTGGAATATTTCTTAATCCATGTGTAATGTCAAAATACACTTCATCATTTTCACTTATTCTATCATAAATAATTTCAAACATTTCCATAAGCTGTTCATCATTTGAGCCTTTTGGAATTTTAATTGGTTCACACTCACAAATACTTGCCTTTTCACTTAATATTTTATATAATCCATCTCCCTTTTCGGGTGTCCAGTTCTTATTTCGCGCCTCATCTGTTACGAATATTGAAATCTTATCATCTTCACGAAGCTCTTCAAAAACCAAGTCAAGCAATGCTTCTTGAATATATTTTGTATAGGAATGCTTTTCTTTTAGACTATAATTAGTTTCTGAATAATTTCCTGTCCCTAATACTGATAAAAAATGTCTTGCCATTTTTACGTCCTCCTCATTATTCTAATTCACCTTAATTTTTCCTAAACCCATAACACAGAGTTTGCCGATATGGAATTTCTCTGCGAACATAAGTAAAGGAAGAAATTCTCCTACATCTCCTGAATACACAGCCTGTCCAACAATACCTGATACATTCATTTGCTTTCCTGTTCTATTTGAATATCGTGGTACTGTTGTTTTTTTAGTATTTTCATGAATTAATTTCACCTTTTTAGCATTCTGAATAAACTGGCTAAAGTTCCAATTAAATTCAATTTTACTCTGCTTCATTATCGTACTAGCACGTCTTAAAGCTGCCCTGATAATATATTCAAATTGAATATTATTCTGTTTTGCAACAAATGGCGATATAAAATTAACTTTGATATTATCAACTTGTATATCAGTTAAGAAAAAATTATGTAGCTTTGGAACGGTCCAAAACACACCATCATAAACCATTGTATCGCTTTCTGCATCAGTAATATTTTTTAATTTAAATAGTGTTCGATTCTTGCCTATATTTAGTCCCTTAGCTAAAACCTTAAAAACATCTTGAATTGCTGATATGCCATTCCCAAACAAAATTAATTCAAATGTAAGTATATTATCCCTGTAGCAATCCTTTGCACAGTAAATGATATATGGATTTACAGCCTGATTGCTTTCAGATGGACTTCCTGTATGAAATAATATTTTTGCACTGCATGAAGAAAATATCTCCGAACAGCTTTCACATTTAACTTTACCGTCTATACAGAATAGTTTTATTAATTCTGTTCCAAATGCCCCACGAACTGTAGAGCCAAGCCATTCACTCATTGAAGCATTCCCCATTGATGTCATGTGAACATTAAATCGATAGAACTGTATCTTTTGTAATTCCTCTAACATATTGCCTCCTGTTAAATCCCCAAATAACGATAAATATTAAATATCCTTTAAGAAATGCCTACCAATTCTTTCTTCCTTAACTTTTTAATATTTAAAATATTATTTTTAAGAATTTCGTTTACTTTTAATACCTTCAAGTCATCAATATCATATCCATGCATTTTAAAACATTCTTTTTGTTCATTATTAAGATTCTGCTCTTCACTGGCATGGTTTATCTGGTTTCGCAATGCCTTTGTAAAGATATAGTCGTACAAAACTTTTTGCAAATTCTCACGAGGCACATTAATCTTAAAGCCACTTAATTTAAAATCAATTTTACCTAAGTTTTCAGCAGTGTAGATTTTCTTATCATATGTATTCATTTTAATGTCTTGATTTGTTATTCCAAGTAGCTTGTTAAGTAGCTCCGTATTAGTTCTTAATTGATTAATTGTTTTTGTAAAATCACCATGATTATTTACACTTGCAAACTTTGCAATTTCTTTTAATATAACATTCTTTTCTGATGAGCATAATATAGCTTTAACATTTTTCTGATAGTCCATTTTAGGGTTTGTTTTTTTATCAAAAAAATTTAGAATATCAATTGCATTTTGCACATCAATATCTTTATCTTTTTTCATGTTAATCTTTAGCATAACTAAATGTTGTTTTAATCTTTCCCTCTTTTTTTCATCATCCGTTTGCCCACAACCAAGAAATTTATCGTAAAATAAAACTGCCTCAACATTGGCTTTAGCAGGATTATTATTACCCTCTTCTTTCACTTTTACCCACCAGTCATTATCAGCAGTTATTATATTATTATCAAAAAGATATTTTGGAATTTTCTCAATATAAATAGTCAATGCCTGTTGAATTAATCCATTATTTATACACCATTCTATTATATTGCAGTAATCCAATTGTTCAGAATACAGCATAAATTTTTCTCGAATTATCGGTATCATTTGCTGTAAAAGTACTACCCTACTATCTGAGTTAGGGATTTTATCCATATTTTCAAGATTATTCTTTAGTTTTTCAAAGATGTTATCTAAATTATCAACCTTGCAAAGCTGAATTGTATCTGTAAATTCCTCCATTGTATCCATTAACCCTTTTATCACTTCATCATTTTCATAGCCTTTATTTTGACTAAAGCATTTCTTCTTAAGAATATCAGAACGCCCTGTGGTGGTAAACTGATTTACCCCATCTAAAATATTCAACATATCTATTGTTTCTGAACAACTAATAACTTCTTTTTTATCCTTTTTTGTAATATCCGAATACAATGACAACTTATAACAATTGCCCGAATACTCTAAAAATCTAGTAAGTAACTGTATAATGTTTGTATAATTTCGCAATCCACCAGTGATATCGATATAAATATCATGCTTCTTTTTTTCTTGATTTATGTCTATTCTTTCTATTATCCCTTTTAGTATTTCACTTACATCATTTGGATCTCCCAACACTTTAACAGGTTCAAATTCTGGTTCATGTAACGAGTGTAATTTGCAGTATTCTTTTATGCTATTTATAAAATAAGACTCTGTAGTGGTGTTTTCTCCATTTACTACTATCTTATTTTTAATAACTTCAGTACTAGCAATATAGATAATTTTGTCAAGCTGTCCATTATTTTCATTAAGCAAATGTAAAATACACTTTGTAGGCGCTTCATTCGTCTGTATTCCTGTTACTTCCTTTGTTTTTGAGCAGATTTTGCTTGTTGTATATTTACTCTCCTCAACTATTCTAATCAAACTCATATACAAAACTAAAATATTCATTTTATCTCCCCTTTCCAATCCATTGCCTTATTTCATTCCTGAATTCAAGTATTCCCTATAATTTTTCTTTTGTTGAGATACTGTTTCAGTAGTCGTCTTGCCTCCTGCCAATTTATTATAGAAAGTATTAAAAACATCATTCGGCAGTGGATTTTCAAGCACACTTTCATCAGCAGTATCAGTAACCTCACAATGCTTTTTATACTCTACCTGTTCTAGCTTCTTTATCGTATCAGCTCGCTCCACCGTATAGAAGTCTTGAAAATCCTGATTAATTGCCTCAAAAATTCTATCCTCTTTTTCTTCTAATAAGCTCCCTAAATTTTTAGTTCTGACTACTTCCCCAATGGTATCTGTATAAAACATCTTGAAATATTCATATCTTGTTTTGTTTGCAGACTTACCCTTATTATACTCATAAAAGTTTACTATTAAATTGATATATGAAACCATTATCTCTGATACATTTGTTTTTTCATATATTTTCTCTTCTTCTGATTTATTTTCAAAATCTTCATGCATTTCTGACAACTCAATTTTTTCCTTATTTCTTTTATTTACAATAGTACAACATTCATTCTTAAGAGCTTTTGAAAAATATGTATAGAAGGTTGTATTTTTATCAGTCCTATATGTCTTAATAGTTTTTAAAAGTACATCATAAACTATACAAAACCTCTGCTCATTGATAAAATCATTGTTAAAATATCGACAGTATATATTATTTTGATTATCATAAAGTTTTGCTGCCATCTCATTTAAAATTTTCTTTTTCTCAGCTGTGTTTTCATACAAGGCATAGCTATTTGCCAACTGATTCAATTGCTCTTTGAAATTCATGCTCTACACCTCCGAATCTTTGTCATTAATAAACATCTTTATAATCTCTTTTGGATTTTTCACTCCATTCTGTGCAAGGGTACGAACGATTTCATCCATATAAAACAATGAGGTTTCATCAAAAATCACACTCTTTTTAGAATTGTGGTCAAACTTTCCATATACAATTGCACCTATTCTGATATTTTTAAAAACCCTATATGCATAATTTACAGCCATCATCTGCACAATTGACAAAGGCTTTGAGCCAAATGTAACACACATATAAATCTTATCATTTTCATCTATGCAATCTATCATTTTCTGAAATAGGTCAAGCATAGTGTCAAGTGAATCGCTATATTCAACCGATATTACTTTAAGCATTATTTTAAGATTCTTTTCACTCTCAAGTTCAGCAATTTGTTTTTTAAATTCCTCATAATTATCCTTTGAATTTTGATATTCAGGAACGACTGTATACACCGCTATTTCCTCATTGTCCACAGCATATGCGTTTATTACCGAAAGTATCGGGAAACTTATCTCCTTGTTATAAAAAAGATTTGAATTATCAGCAGCCTCATATACAGACTTTTTAAGCCCACTTACAGGCTGATATGGACTTATTGAAAAAAACTTCTTCATATTTTCTCCCTTCACTTTAATTCTTCTGTTTCAAATTCTGCATGAGTTACCCTTTTCCAGCAATCATGCACAAACTTATATTCTGGTTCATATTCTCCTGTCGCTGAATTCAGCACTGTTTTCTCCGTAAGCACCCTCTTAGAATATGACATAAGTAAATCTTTATCATCAGACAGGAGATTGAATAGCTTTATTAAAATTTCTGTTGGTAGCACAACGGCATAAACGTTGATATTTTCTGCATATTCTATTATTTCCTCAGCACTATTAAATGTCTTATCAGCAGATAATATTTCAATTTCACCGTAGTATTTTTTCAAATCTATCATTTGTTCACTTGTCATTTTATGCCTTGATACCCATAGGATACGCATATCTCATACCTTTCTTTCGTAGATTAATATTTATCTTTAAATTTACTTTCACAATATGGGCATACTGTTTCCTTAAGTTGTGGAAAGGGCTGTGATTTTTGAACCTCAAAACTCTTTCTGCATTTTTTGTTTTTACATTTTATAGACTTAGTATCCTTATCAGCAACTTTACTTTCAGACTTAAATGTTTTTGGTGGTTCATTTTTTTTGCTCTTGTATCCCACAGTCGTATTCTTGCTAGCTTCTGCAATCTTAGCTTTTCTTGTAGCATATCCAAAGACATAATGCAGTTCAGCAAGTTCAAGTTGCTTTAGCTCCTCACTCTCACTAATATGCTTGCACCATTCTTTTATAGCTTCTACTTTGTTATGTTTGCTTTCTATCCCTAAAGCATTCTTTACTGTAGCATCATTTACATTATTAAGAATCAACTTAATTGTTTTAAAAAAACCTTCCGTTTTTGTATTATTCTCAGCTTTCATATGCATAATAAAATTTTGTGCAAACTCATAAAACTTTTCATAATCATTTGAATAATCTAATCGGTTCGTTATTTCTATTAATTCTGACGCTCTTTTCAAGCCTTTTCACCTCTCTTATGGTTTAAGTATTTCCCTTAGCTTTGCAATTTGTCCCTTTCGGATTCCAGTATTTACAGGATATTCCCGTGCTAATTCTAATGGAGTTTTATCGACATTAATTTCACTATCTACAATTTTAATTTTAACATGACCAAGCCCATCGTTTTTATATCCACCAAGCTTTATATCAAAACTTTCATCTATACCCATTGAGAACAAAAGCAATGAGAGTTGATATTCTGTAATGTTTGAGAAGTAAATTCTTCCTGAAAACTCTGAACCTTTTTTAACAGTATTCACTCTCACTTGACTAGTATCATCATACTTTTCACAATATGTCTTATAAAATTTATAACCCTTACTTGAACCATCCTTATTTTTATATTTATCATTAATCTCTGGTCCATGCTGTACATTTAGTTCTAAACCTTCAGTATCCGCCGTTTTTACTTTGAAGTCAGGAATAATTATCTTGCTTGCATAGCCCATAGCACCAAACATATCGCAAACAATACATAATTTCTTTTTATACTCTTTTGCATTCCTATCAAATCTAACCTTGCAGTCTATATTTTCTTCTAGTATAGTAACTTTGTTTTTTTCTTCTTTATCTAATTTAGGCAAGCAAGCCTCTGACACTGCTGAGGCAATGTTTCTTATTGCACCTTTAAAAGATGAACCTGATATTATGTATTCATTTCCATGCTTTATAGTTTCATTGTAAAGCTGATTATTATTATTATTATTTAACTTGCTAAATCCACTTCCAATATATAAATTGTCAACGCAAGTGATTACTATATCAATGTAGCCTTTATAAATCTTATCTTTATTTTCCTTGTCTTTAAAAGGATTTATTCCTTTATAATCATCTATATAATATTTCGGCTCACCAAAGCCTACAAAAGCATAATTGATCTTAGCCACATTTCTCACACCCTTTCACATACTTAACAGCAGATTCAAAGGAGGTAAACTCTTGCTCACTTTTAACTGATAAATCAGCGTTATAACCTTCAAATATTTTTAGGCTAAACTCACCAATCTTCATTTTACCAAAGCCACGACTTTTTCTTCCTCCAAATCCGACTAAGCCTGTATTAATATTTTCTAACGCATTTAAAATACATTTCAAGTCTTTTAACTTATTATCAAAATTTACCAACCTAAAGCCAGCCTTAAAAACACCCTGTTCCACAACTTCAAGGTCGTTGAGTGTTCCACGCTTAGCAGTTTGTGTTAGCTTATTTATCTCTGTATTGTATCGTATATTTGTCACAACTGTTTCAGGTAAGGCATAGGCATCATGAAAGCTTATCTTGCTTTTCTGGTTGCCTTTTCCTATGTACCCAAATAACTTATTAATTTGAGATATTTCATTATCCCCAAGCTCTTTTGTAGGGTCAAGAGTATCTGAAACATAACTCCTTATAACACCTTTTATTGTACTTCCAGGAATAACAAATGTTTCTTCACCATTATATAAGCCCCTCAAGAAAGAAGAATCAGGCAATGTAGGGTTTATCTTGTTACTTTTACCGCTTTGTACAAGAACAGGTCCATCTGCAATTAGGTCAAATTCAGCAATAGCTACTCGTTCTAATTTTTCAAACATCGCTACCCTCCTATAATTTTAACTCTGCTTTTAAACTATTGATATCCATAATATCCCTGCAAGTTTCTACTAGTTTAAATCTTCCAAGTCCTCTTGTGGTTTTCCCGCCTACAGAAAGATTTCCATTTTCTAAACAGTTGATTATAAAATCAAGATATTTTTCTTGCTTTTCATCAAGGTTATCACAAAGTAGATAAAATTCAAATTCGCTCCCTTGCGAAACAATTTCATAATCATATTTTGCACTACCTCTAACAGAACCTGTTCTCCTGTCTATTCCAACCCCGTCACGATGCTCAAGATTTACATCTCCAATAAGAAAGCTATCCTTAAACATTAGCTTGCCTGCAAATTCACGTCCACCAAATAACTTGCAAACCTCACAGCTTTTATCATAAACATATTCAGCAAGTTTCTCATGAGAGCCATCATTTTTTAACCCTTTTACTTTCTCTTTTATATCTTTCTTTTCAGTGCAACATTCACTTTCATCCAAAACATTACAAGCACTCTTTTCATCAATAGACCTTAGCACTGATTCAAAAAAGGAACGTGTTACACCTTTTATCGAAGAGCCTGGAATGACAGGACGCCCCTGTGAATCCTTTAAAACACTGTTATCAACGTCTATTGGATTCAATGAGTTTTTAACTGATGAGCCAATATGTATAGGGTCTAAAGCCACCAGTTTACCCTTAATAATTATTCTATTGTTAAACTTATCAAATAACATTTTTATTTCCCCTTTCCACTATATTGATAACTATTATTTCTTTTATAATTTTTACTATTGTTTCTATTTCCTTTATCTCCATTTTCCTTAGCCCATATTCTTGCGTTCCAATACATATATCCAAAAAACAGGCTTAAATTTTTCATTACATCTTCTTCAGATTCTTTAGATTTTTTTTGTACATCTTTCATACAATCAATAATAACTTTACCAATACTAACACCATCTTTTTCTTTTGCCCATGAGTTTCCATCAAGCTTATTCCCTTTTTTATCTACGACCGTATTTTTTGCTATATTATACTCTATCAGTAATTCTATCTCCTCATAACATTCAGCTGAGGCACAAATTCCAGCGAGTTCACGAAACTGGTTTGAGCCTAACTTATCCTTATTTTTATCGTCATTAACAAAGACAGTTTTATCTATTCTATTCTCATTTCTTTCAATCAGCTTAATCAATTCTTCTTTAGTCATTACCATTCACTCCTATCATGTGAAGTTCATTGCAAACTTCAACTTGTCCAAACCCTGCATTTATATCTTCGCCAATACCATCATCTTCTATTGCTTTTAAAGCTTCTATAGCCTTACCCTCTTGAGATTTATCAAATGAAACTAAAATTGAGGAACCCATCTGCGTATGCACTTCAGGTTCCTTTTGCCAATTGTTTTCAGTACGTGAGGTATCATATCCACCATAAAGAAAGTTTTGGGCAAATACTTTTTCAATTTTAAATATATCACAATCCCCAAATATACATTGCTTCCATTGGCTTTTGTAATCTTCCGTCGTAAGTGGCTCACTTGTAAGCTGTTGTTCAAATATTTTCGCATCACTTAAAAAAAGAATTGAGGCATATAACTTATTCTTATCTAGTGAAAACTTTTTATTGAATTTATCAATTCTATTTTTAATATCCTTAGTTTTATAATCACTTATCTTGGTTATTTTAATCTTTCCAAAGCCGTTTGAGGAATATTTACCTATATATATTGTTTTGCCTATTTCAAGCAAATTTGAACCCTTATCATCAATTATTCCCCAAAAGGTTTCCCCTCTTTTTATTGCATCTATTTGAAATAAACTTCCCGATTTCGCCGTTCTAGTTGAATAATTTATTGATGTATGTGTAGATATACTTCTTTCAACCTTATATTCTTCTAGAGTTTTATCTTTTATAAAGCCTTTCATATCCTCCATGCGACCATTTCCATCATCACACTCCGAGCATTTTAAGCCCTCAATATCCCAGATTACATCTTTTACAGAGTGTTTCGTGCCATAAGCCTTGCAAACCTTCATGGTTAAAGGGGCATAAACGGTATCCAGCGGAAATAAAAATGAAAAGTACATATCAGAGAAATTCTTGCAAACATTCACATTGCTACAACCATCACATTCGCTTCCCCTATATTTAACAAAATGCTTTTTTCCATCCACTTCTGTGTTATAAAACTTACAATCCAATAAAATATCGTTTGCAAATCCAGCACGAAGAACTGCTCCACTTATATAATCCCTTGATACAAGAAAGTTATTATTAGTTTTTACACCCCCAGTCATGACATTACTTTCAAATAGAAATTCAACTATTTTTTTCACTAACTTTCACCTCCACAAATCCAAGCCCTCTGCTCTTTCCAGAGCCTATGCAACTAATCATTTCAATTGCTTTTTTCAATAGTTCAATATATTTTTCATTATTCGAATAAAGCGTAAACTCACCATTAAAGCAAATATTGTTTTGTTGTTTATCGAATGGGGATACTGTTTTTGAAAAAACTAATGCCCCATCATTAGCCTTTCGTGTATAACGATTAATAGATACATTTACTCGTGTATCAGTTTCCACTTCATTTTCAGTTTTAGTATATAAATTATCAAAAATTATTCTCGATTTCTGAAATCCCTCTTTACCAAATATATTACTTACCACATCATCACAATTATCAAGTTTATATTCATTTGAAAATGTTTTAAGTAATCTCTCAAAGTTATCCCTTGCTATACCCTTAATTAATGTTGCTGGGATATAGGGTTTTCCATCACAAGCAACAAAAATTCTTGTTCCATCAGAATCAACTCCGCTATTAATATGCAATGCAGATAGCAGTTTTATATTTATCTCATATGCTCTTTTCATTATAACTATCCCCACCTTCTACTTAGCAAACTTAAGCAAATCTAAAATATCACGCCATATATAATAGTACTGATTATCTTTCTTATAATAGCCACCACAAACTTCATATGGCTCAATACAATCAAGTTCTATCTTTTGTTCATCTTTTTTTCGCTTTGCGTTTAAATATTCAAGAAATAAATTTGCCTCCTCAATGCTTTCAGCATTTTCAAATGCATTTAAAATATTCCTTATTTTAGTCCTATTATTCCCCTTAATTTTATTAGCATAGCGAAGAACCTTACAAGCAACATCATATGTATAGGGCAGTAGAGTGTTTTTTATCCCATTCTTTTCTTTAAATGCACCATCGTTTACAAATGAATCCATTATCACATATGATAAACTTCCATTATCATTCTCCTGTTGTTTAGACAATTGCTTAGCATCCTTTAGCAAGCCCTCAGCAGTTTCAAGCAAAATCTGTATAGGCATACTTGTTTTTCCAATTGCAACTCCCACTGATAGCGTAGACTTTTGAGAGCTGTCTGTGCTAAGATATTTTTCAAATTCCTTATTGTATAAGTCAATCAATTTTACTGAGTATTTAATTGCTTTTTTTCCTGGAAGTATAACAAATATATCATCTCCACCCAAGCCAACAACCTCAAATTTATCAATATTACATTCTAACATAGCCTTAAAAACAGCTTCTTCTGTAATCCTCTTTACATTCCTACTGAACTCCATCATCTGTGTAATCTTGTTAAACTGCTGTATTACCCCACCCATATTATTCCCGTCGCCATAAACCACAGCAATATGTTCATCATTTATATCGGAAAGAGTTTCTAGTTTTTTCGCAACCTTGCAACCAGTATGCAGTTCATACAAATTATGATATTTCAAAATCTTTGTTTCCTTGCCAACTTGGCGTTTACAAAAGCAAGAGGCACACAAATATAATTTCTCTGACTCTTCACTGCTACCTTCATATAAAGCTTGTCTTCTTCCACATGATGTACATAACTTTTTCTCTGTATCTTCTGTATTTAATTTTTTTTTAATATCAATTTTAATTTTTTCGCCACTCTCCAAATTAATTATTTCATCTCCTCTTAATTCGGGTTTCACAGGAACAAAGAGTTTCATCTTCTTTCTTTCACTCAATTCCCTTTCCACTTTCCCTATCCTGGTTATATATTTATCATTTAAAATCTCTTTAAGTGGAATTGGTTCGCTAAGATAATAAGCAACATTTGCACTTATTAGGATTTCTTGTGCCTTTCTTTCCATTTCAATAATTAGCTTATCGTCGCAATCCTCAGGTAATATTGCAAAAATATTCCCCCCACCAGAATAGATTATGCACTCTCGAATAAATCTATCTGAAATAAAACCTGGAATAACAGTTTCCTCAACATGAGTCAATAATACACTTGCACCCCTTATTTCCTGCAATTTATAATTTTCTAGATAATATCCCCCGATTTTATAAGGGCCACCTTTAAGTATTCTTATTTTCATCTGGTCNGGCACATCTTTCTTCCCGNCTATTAGATAATCAATATATTCCCAAGCCTTTGTAAACTTATCCTTATTCCCATCTAAAAATGTTAAATATGCCTTCTTTCTAAAATTATCCTTATCATCTTTAGGTTTATTCTTCTCAATTAAGTATGCAATTGCGACAAAAAGCTGTGCCACATCGCAAGACCTATATTCTTCCAAGCAACACCTTTCATTCTTTACATCACCTTCTTCAAGATCTTTTAATATTTCATCAGCTGTCATTTTAAAATATTTTTTACCCATTCTTACTCCCCCTTATCTACAAAANTCCATGTTAGGATATGAGTTATTACCCCTTTATATCCAAATAATATTTNTATTTTAACATATAACTNAATTATTTTCAACAATATTTCAAAATAATATTANATTTTACATAACGTTCACATTTCACACCCTTTACACATTAAAATATTTATTGCAAATTAAAAAATTACTAAAATTGTTTTTATATTCAATCTAACCACTCCTTTCCAAAAACTCATGCTTGTCCTATTAATCAAAAATTCTATTCAATATTGCGTTTACTACAGATGTTAATATTATTCCTAAAATTATCTTATTCACTTTATACACCTCCTCACCCCTCTCTTAATGCTGTAATATTATAAAGCTAATTTTATTAATCATCGGGTAGGTTATCAGATATTATTTTAAGAACGCCTATGATAATTCCAATTATAATTTTTGCATCCATGCTACTTTCACCTCTTTCAATCATGTTTTAGTAATTTATCTAAATAAGCAACGTTTTCACTTTTTATGCTTTTAATATTATGTCAAGTACAAGTATAAGTTTAACTAAAAAATCAGCTCCTAATCTTCTGTCTGACATAAACATGTTTATCACATCCCTTCACTTATATATACTCCCTTATTTCTCTGAACTAAGCGATAATAAAAATTTTCTTTATTAAAAATCCCTCTCATTCCCTTTCATTTATATATACTCTCTTATTTCTCTGAACTAAGCGATAATAAAAAATAAAAATTTTTTTATTTATTTTAAAATCAGGACTTCGCACCAAAAAAACTTGACATTTTTATAGTTTTGTATTATAATTTGGATATGTTTTATTAATACACACATTGTTTTCAGCAATATGAATATATTTTATGTTTTTTTCCTTTGCTTTTAGTGTATTTTTGCTGACACAACCTACTCGCTATATGGGTACTGAAACAACTTGTGGTTGATGTTGTATGCTTTCAGCCTCTTGACACAACCTACTCGCTATATGGGTACTGAAACAGCTTGCGACATCTCCGATTTGCCTCCACCAAAAGACACAACCTACTCGCTATATGGGTACTGAAACAGGATAAAGCAGATGATATCGCTAAGGCTATCAGACACAACCTACTCGCTATATGGGTACTGAAACTTATTGGGCCATCTGTTAAAGATTTAATAGCTATGACACAACCTACTCGCTATATGGGTACTGAAACTTAAAATTTTGTTTTGTGTACCCGTCCAACTCTGGACACAACCTACTCGCTATATGGGTACTGAAACAGTTCTCCGATACGCTTTTCAACCTGAGACCAAGGACACAACCTA
>JGI24707J26582_10002655_pt1 | contig 13285 bp, 13 predicted proteins | sample BioPla1DNA1_FD_26582 | JGI IMG/M metagenome (IMG submission 26582) | reverse complement strand
AACCAGATGTTGATTGGAGCAAGGTTCTATATGGTGACGTTGATGTTGATGGAGCTGTAAGGGTTAATGATGTAATTGAATTCAACAAATTCTTAGTAGATGCAGTTGTGCTTTCACCTACAGCAAGAGAAAATGCTAACTGTATATATGATGACATGTTGAACATGGCAGATAATATGCAAATTGCTAAATATTTAGTTAAACAAATCACTCAAGATGATTTAGGTCCACAAAAATAGAAAAGCGTACATACGCATAAGTAAAAAAATAAAATGCCTGGCTTTCATAAGTCAGGCATTTCTGTATGGGTTTATAAAAATAAAAAGGGCTTTTCATTAATTTGAAAAGCCCTNTATAATTTATCCTAAAATCTTTTTTAAATCCTCTTCTGGAGTAGATATTGGAGTTATAGCAAAGTTTTCTACTAAGAAATCCAAGATATTAGGTGAAACAAATGCTGGTAATGTTGGACCGAGATAAATATTCTTAATTCCAAGATGGAGTAGTGAAAGGAGAATACAAACAGCCTTCTGCTCATACCATGATAACACTAGTGTCAGAGGAAGCTCATTAACATCGCATTCAAACGCTTCAGCAAGAGCTACAGCAACNTTGATTGCACTATAAGCATCATTACATTGCCCCATATCCATAATTCTTGGTAGATCACCAATTGTACCTAAATCTAAATCGTTAAAGCGATATTTACCACAAGCAAGGGTGAGGATAACTGAATCATCAGGTGTTTGCTTTACAAAGTTCGTATAGTAATTACGTCCAGGTTTTGCACCATCACAGCCACCAACAAGGAAGAAATGCTTGATATCGCCCTGCTTAACAGCATCAATAACTGTATCCGCAACGGAAAGCACAGTCCCATGTCCGAAACCTGTTGTAACCTGTTTACCACCATTAATACCAGTCATAGAATGGTCCTCATCATAACCACCAAGTTCAAGAGCCTTTTCAATAACAGGAGTGAAATCTTTCTTATCGTCAATATGAACCATCTCAGGATAAGCTACCACAGCAGTTGTAAAAATTCTATCGCTATAATTATCCTTTACAGGCATAATGCAGTTTGTAGTAAATAAAACTGGAGCTGGAATATCGATAAATTCCTTTTGTTGATTCTGCCATGCCGTACCAAAGTTACCTTTAAGATGTGGGTATTCCTTTAGTTTAGGGTATGCATGTGCAGGTAGCATTTCGCCATGAGTATAGATATTAATACCCTTATCCTTTGTCTGTTCAAGCAATAAGTATAAATCACGCAAATCATGTCCGCTGATTACAATGAATGGNCCCTTTTCAATTGTGAGTGGTACTTCTGTAGGCACAGGAGTACCATATGTTTCAGTATTAGCCTTATCCAAAAGCTCCATGCATTTCAAGTTAACCTTACCAACCTCAAGGACAAGTGGTAGTAGTTCATCTGTTGAAAGGTCCTCACCTATAGCGTTCATAGCCTTATAGAACATTGCCATAACTTCGTCATCCTTATAGTCAAGGTGATAAGCATGATGGGCATAGGCTGCCATTCCACGTAATCCGAAAAGGATTAATGATTTTAGTGAGCGAACATCAGTATCGCCATCCCAAACTGTAGTTATATCAAAATTATCATAATCATTTCCGCCTGAAACATCTTCTTTGATACTGTTTACTTTTTTTATAAGAGCCTCAATGCTCTCATCATCGAAATTAACATTAGTAATGGTTGTAAACAACCCGTCAAGCATAACCATATCAGAATCATCAGTTGGTTTGTTGGCAGTAACTGCTCGTGCAAGCCCTATCAATGCACCCGTGAGCTTATCCTGCAATTTAGCGGTATCGGATTTCTTACCACAAACACCAGCCTTTCCTGTACAAGCGATGCTACGTGCTGTTTGTTCACATTGGAAGCAAAACATATTTTCCATTAGTATATTCCTCCTAATTTTCTATAATTTGACCATCTGTTGAGATGGTTACTAGCTGCCATTGAATGAGTTTTCCACAATTTTGTAAAGCAGTCTTAGCAGCATTAGCAAGACCACCACAGCATGGAACTTCCATTCTTACGATTGTAACGCTATTGATATTATTATGTTTTAAAATTTCTGTCAATTTCTCAGAATAATCACCCTCATCAAGCTTAGGACAACCTATCAAAGTGATACGGTTTCTGATAAATTTATTATGGAAATCAGCATAGGCATAAGCTGCACAATCCGCTGCTATAAGTATGTTTGCACCATCAAAATATGGAGCATTAATAGGTACTAGCTTAATTTGCACAGGCCATTGCATCAACTGACTTTCAGCAGGTGAATCAATTATATTTGTTTGAGTACTAACTTTTCTTGTTAATGTTTTTGAGTTTGTACCAGGACATCCACAGGCTAGATTTTGGGGGTGTTTATTATTATCACCCTTTTCATTCATCTTAGCATTTACAGCTTTTTTATCAAAGGGGAGAGCCTCTCTTTCTTCAAAAGAAATAGCATTTGTTGGACATACAGGCAGACAATTACCTAATCCATCGCAATAATCATCACGCAAAAGAGTAGCTTTTCCATCCACCATTCCAATTGCACCTTCTTGACAAGCATTTACACAAAGCTGGCACCCGATGCATTTATCTTTATCTATTGTAATAATTTTTCTTTTCATAAAAATCTTCCTTTCATCAATATATTACATCCATGTATTGCATTTAAATTACCTTGCTACTTGAGTATAATATAAAAATGTAATAAAGTCCGTTGTTTTTACAACAGAACAAGAAAAAGTTTAAAATTAGAAAAATAATTTTAATTGCAAACACTGAAGATATATGGCATACTATATATATACTAATATAAATTAAAAAATCAATAGTTATCATATAGTTAATATAGAGAAAGTGGGGATAAAGAATGGAAATTACACCTGTAAAAAAAGTTAGAGATTCAAAAACAGAACAAGTGCAAATCCTGATGCCTGAACATATTAATGGTTATAACAGGCTTTTCGGTGGAAAGCTAGTTGAATGGATTGATATTGTAGCAGCTGTAGTGGCAAGACGCCATTCAAATAGAAATGTAACAACAGTTTCGATTGATAACCTCCATTTCAAAGAAGCGGCATATGTAAATAACTTGGTTGTTTTACATGGAAAGGTTACATATGTAGGTAATACTTCAATGGAAATTAAGGTTGAAACATTTGTCGAAAAATTATCGGGAGAAAAGAAACTTATTAACGAAGCACATTTGGTTATGGTTGCACTTGATGAAGATGAAAATCCGACCACGGTCCCGAAATTAATTATTGAAACGGAAGCCGAACAAGCTGAATGGGATGCAGGTGCGAGAAGAAGCGAACTTAGAAAACAGCGTCGCAAAGAAAAGTTTTAGACTGTTTAATTATAACATAAAATTGGATAATATTCAATTAATAATTTATGAATTATAATTATTTTTTGAAAATTAACTATTAGTCTATTAAATATTAACTTTTATTGCACAGAATTTTAACTGGTATCTGATATAATATAGAAATTAGAATAAAGATTATAGATTTGTTGATTATAAAATCTGTATCGATATAAAGTTTAGAAGTTTTTAACATATACCTTATGAAAGAGGGGAAAAGGATGGCAGAGGTTCTTTCTCAAAGCCAAATAGATGAGCTTTTGAATAACTTTAGTTCAGAGGGAACAAAGGCATTTGAGGATATAGAAGAAAGTATTAATGAAAAAAAAATTAAAACCTATGATTTTACGATGCCTAAGAAATTCACTAAAGAACGACTTAAGGTTATTAATGATATATATGAAGTATATTCACGACTTCTATCATCATTTCTTACGAATAACACTAGAATTCACTGCAAGGTAAAGGTTTTGCAAATTGAGGAACAACGTTATTATGAGTTTAATAATGCACTTCCAGACCATGTAATTATGGGAACAGTTGGTCTTGGGATTGAAGATGAGGATATTATGGATATAAGCTGTATTATACAGCTTTCGAACTCAATTACTTTTACATTGATAGATAGATTGCTTGGTGGAGATGGTCCATATATTGAGGTTACTAGGGATTTTACTGAAATTGAAATGGGGATTATGAAAGGCGTAATGGAAAGGATGACTGAAATCCTAAAAGAAGCATGGGCTTCTTACCTAGATATAAATCCTAGGCTTTTAGGAATTGAAACTAACGCAAGAGCAAGCCAGTCCATTCCACCTGATGAAGTTATTGTGCTAGTTACCTTAGAGGTTGAGATAAAGGATGTAACAAATATTATTACAATTAGCCTGCCTGCTGTAAATATGGAAACTGTAATGACTAAATTCAGTGACCAGTATTCACAAGGTTTAAAACGGTTTGACGCTGCAAGGGAAGAAAAAAGACGCGAGGGTATATTAAAAGAAATAACCAACTCACCTTTACAAATAGATGTAATTTTTGCTGAAACTAAAATCGCACTTGCTGATATCTTAACGCTCCAACCTAATGANATTATACCATTAAATATGCCAATAACGGGCAATGCAGCAGTAAAAATTAATAAGAATTTATGGTTTGATGGAAAAGTTGGTGTGAATAACAAAAGGAAGGCAATTAAGATAGATAATATTTATAAGAATTGAGGTATAATAATGGCGAGTGCTACTACGAATGATTTTAATGAAATAAAAAGAGACGCTATAGGCGAAATTCATAATATTACCATGGGTTCAGCGGCAACTGCTGTTTCGGGCATGCTTAATGCTAAAGTTTGGATTACTACACCACAGGTTAATATAGGTAAGGTTAAAGAACTTTCCTTCCCAAACCTTGAGCCATCAGTCCATGTTATGATTGAATATATAAGAGGTGTTTCGGGCTCATCATTATTAGTTTTGAAGCAAAATGATGTCCAGTTAATACTTAATCAGCTTATGGGATTGCCTTTAGTTGTCACTGATGATTTTGAGTTTGATGAGATGAATATTTCTGCTGTATCAGAAGTAATGAATCAAATGATGGGTGCATCTGCTACTGCGTTATCAGAGATTTTCAACACACAGATAGACATATCAACCCCTAATGCAATAATTTCAGAAGGAGAAGGAGAATTATGGAGTACTTACTCTAAGGACCCTGAAGAATATGTTTGTACAATTTCTTTTGATCTTACTATAGATGGTGTTATAAAAAGTGAGTTTGTTACAATTCTCTCACTTGATTTAGCTAATGATATGGCAGAAAGAATGCTTGCTGGTTACGGGGGAGCCGATGAAGTTCCTGTTGAATCACAAGAAACTACTATTAAAGCTAATAAAGAACCAGAAATAGATATGGGACAAGCGGTTAAAAGTGATACAGCTCAAGTTAAAGAGGGCAATGAATTAACTGTGCAAAGCCCTTCAACACAGACTAATCGAGAGATGAGTGCTAATGATGTTTTATTAAGACGTGTTGATGAGGAAGGTCTTTCTAAAGAACAAGCTGATAATCTTCAGTTATTGCTTGGAGTTCCATTAAATGTTTCAATAGAAATTGGTTCGGCAAGAAGAAAGGTAAAAGATATTCTTGAATTTTCAAAGGGGACAGTAGTCGAGCTTGATAGGGCGGCTGAATCTCCAGTGGATGTTATAGTAAATGGAAATCTTATTGCTAGAGGAGATGTTGTCGTAATTGATGATAATTTTGCAGTAAGAATCACTGAAATCGTTAAATCCAATCTATTGGATAGCTTAGGAAGTAAGGGGTAATTAAAATGGATAAAAAAATACTATTAGTAGATGATGCAGCGTTTATGAGAATGATGTTAAAGGACACATTAAGTAAAAATGGATACACTAATATTATTGAAGCAGCAGATGGTGAAATTGCCTGTAATATGTATGAAGAGGAGAAACCTGACCTTATTATAATGGATATAACTATGCCAAATAAAACTGGTATAGATGCGTTGAGGTATATTAAGGCTATGGACCCTGATTCTAAGATTATAATGTGTTCAGCTATGGGTCAAGAATCAATGGTTGTTGAAGCGATTAAATTGGGTGCACTTGACTTTATTGTAAAGCCATTTAAGCCTGAGAGAATTCTTCAAATTGTTAATAAAATATTGAGTTAATAATTAAATCTGTATAGATGTTTTCGGATTGAAAGGAGTTTGCAATGACTTTAGATAATATTGGGGATTTAAACTCCATGCATGTTGATGTACTTACGGAGCTAGGAAATATCGGTACAGGTAATGCAGTTACTTCATTGGCGACATTGGTTGGTAAGGAAGTTAGCATAAAGGTCCCAAGGGTGAAAATCCTTGACTTTAATGAAACCGTTCAATTTATTGGAGGGGCTGAAAATATTGTTACAGGAATCCTTATACGCTTAATGGATGGAATAGAGGGGATGATACTCTATGTTTTTGAAGACGAGTTTGTAGCAACCATCCTTAAGACTTTCTTTGGTAAAAAGTTTGATTCTGCATTAGAAATTAATGAAATGGATAAATCTGCCCTTNGTGAAATTGGCAATATAATGGCGGGTGCATATGCTAAGGCACTTTCAAGCATGACTGGTCTTATAATAACCCTATCTACCCCCTCTATATGTGTAGATATGGCTGGAGCAATCCTTAGTGTACCTGCAATTGAATTCGCAAATATTGGGGACAAGGTTCTATTTATTGAGGATTCATTTGGGATAGGAAATGAAGTTGCTAATAGTAATATGATTTTGGTTCCAGAGATGTCCTCACTGAACAGGTTGTTTAAAAAATTGGGAGTAGGTATCTGATATGAGCAAAATGATCAATGTCGGTATTTCTGATCTCAATATTGCTAAAGTTCCTGATATTCTTGTTACATATGCATTGGGTTCATGTGTGGGAATTTGCCTACATGATCGAAGTAACGGCATTGGTGGTATGGCACATATAATGCTACCATATAGCAAGGAGGTGAGGAATCCGAGTTCACCCATAAACCTTAGGAGATATGCTGATACTGGAATTGCGGAACTGCTACAGATGATGATAAGGAATGGTGCAAAGTTTCCTAGCATTACTGCTAAAATTGCTGGTGGAGCACAAATGTTTGAGACGAAGATTAATACATTTAATATTGGTGAACGAAATATTGAAGCAGTAAAAAAAGTGCTTTCTGTTAATGGGATAAGGATAATTGCAGAAGATACTGGACAGAACTTTGGGCGTACAGTTTTTTTTGATATAAAAACTGGTGAGATGCAAGTTAAAACAGCATCTAGTAGGCTCGTAATTCTTTAGCCTTTCAAAATACATTTAAATTATATAAGCCGTAAAATCATTGATGGTAATGATTTTACGGCTGCTTTTATTTACTCATAAATTCAAATGCTTGTAAATCTTCCTCGTTAAGCATTTTCATTGCATTAAGCAACATAATTATTTTGGAATTCACACGTCCGATTCCCTCAATAAACCTTGTACTCCTATCGGTAGTAATTGCAGGTGCGGCTGAAATATTCTCCTTGCTAATATCAATAACTTCATCGACAGTATCGACAATGAAACCTATTTGTATTTCCCTTATATCAAGAACAATTATACAGGTACGCTCGGTATATTCTATTTCAGGCTTATAAAAACGAAGACGCACATCAATGATGGGAACAACATTATTGCGGAGGTCTATTATTCCCTTTGCATAGGTTGGAAATTCTGGTATTTGGGTAATGGGTTGAATCTCGATAATTTCACGAACATCCTTAATTGGAAAGGCATAATACTGATTATCAATTAAGAAGGTAAGATATTTATCAATATCCAAAACAATATCTTCATCTTTTTCTTCAAATCTCTCTAATATACTGCTCATTTATATCCTCTTTTCTGTAAAGCTTAATCACACATAGAAAGTTTTTTGCATATAACTTCACTAATTTTATTAAGTGGTGTTTGCACACTGCAAGCACCAAGATTATGTGCTACCATAGGCATACCATAAACTACAGATGTTTCCTTGTTTTGCCCGATGGTATATGCCCCTGCATTACGCATTTTAAGCAATCCAGTAGCCCCATCCGACCCCATGCCAGTCATGATAACACCGATAGCATTTTTACCAGCAACATCGGCAACGCTATTAAAAAGCACATTAACTGATGGACAATGTCCTGAAACCTTTTCACCAGAAAAAACTCTAACATAATAACCAAGTGAATCTTTCTTTAATTCCATATGGAAATCCCCAGGAGCGAGCAATGCACAACCATCTTTTAGACGATCACCATTTACTGCTTCTTTAATTTCAATTGCACAGATTTTATTAAGCCTTTCCGCAAACATTTTTGTAAAAACGGGAGGCATATGTTGCACAATAATAATTGGCGGGCAATGTTTTGGCATATCTGTTAGAACAATCTGTAAAGCATCTGTTCCGCCGGTGGAGGTACCCATTGCAACTACCATTTTATTATTAACTTTTCGACCACGTGCTAGATTAGCTATGGATGGTAATCGTGTTGTGGACTTAATAATATTTCGTACCTTTGCTTGTGATGCCGTTATAATTTTATTTTTCAAATCATTGGCAAATTCCTGCATATCATCAGGTGATTTTATAACAGGTTTTTTTACATAATCAACAGCACCCGCATCCAAAGCATCCAGAGCCATAATTGGTGCAGAAGAGCAGATAACTGTTGGTATAGGATACTGTGGAATTAATTTTTTAAGAAAATGAATCCCATTCATCTTAGGCATTTCGACATCAAGTGTCATTACATCAGGGTGAAGCTCAAGAATCTTATCACGAGCCTCAAAAGCATCACCTGCTTTTCCNACAATTTCAATGGTATCTCCATATGAAAGCAGTTTTGCAAGTGTTTCCCTAAAAAGTATNGAATCATCAACGATTAATACCCTTATTTTTCGGTTATTCATATTTACCACCACCAGAGTTCCTTTAACAGATATTCTAATATATTATTATGTTATTTCAAGTTGTTTAGCTTGATTTGTTTTTGATATATAGCGGGTTTAATATAGGTATAATAATAATTCCTAGGAATGCTTTCAGCATGCCCTATAAATAGATACCCCTTGTCCTTGGTCACATCATAAAACCTTTTTACAAGTGAATTTTTTGTATCCCCCTCAAAATAAATCATTACATTTCTACAGGAAATAAGGTCAAAAGGTTTTTTTGTTATAATATCATCCATGAGATTAAATTGTTTAAACACAACTTCTTTGCGGATATCGTCAGAAATACGGTAACTATCATCACCATGTTTAGTAAAGTATTTGGTACGCCAAATTGCAGGGAGCGTACTTACTGATTCCCCAGAATAAATACCAATCNTTGCTTTTGCTAAAACATCGGTAGAAATATCAGTAGCAAGAATTCTTAAATCCCAATTCTTTTTTCTTGTACCAAAATATTCATCAATCACCATAGCCATTGTATAGGGTTCTTCACCAGTTGATGATGCTGCACACCATATCCGTGCATCCCTATCCTTTACAGTGGCTTCAATATGCGGTAGTACGACTTGTTTCATATATTCGAAATGCTCAGGTTCTCTTAGAAAATAGGTGTGATTAGTTGTAAGTTTATTGACAAGGGTAGACATTTCCTTGCCACTTTTATCATTGAATACATTGTTTAAATATGTGGTATAGTCCGTAAAACCTCTTTGNTGTAAAATATGAGANAGTCTACCCTCTATCAGCACACGTTTTTTTATAAGATTAATACCATAATTATTTCGCATAAAGCTAACAAGGCGGTTAAATTCTTCATCTTTTAATTTAAGCTCCATCCCTGTCACTCCATAACAAGCTTCCTAACATCAAGAAGCAGTTTTATTTCATCATTAGACTCTATTATACTGCGAATAAATTGATTTGAACTATTTTGATTATTATCGGGTGTTGAAGAAATTTCACTTGGTTTAACGGTAATAACCTCNCTAACCCTATCAACGATAAGCCCAACAACAATCTCACCCAATTCAACAACAATAATACAGGTTCTGTCGTCATATGGGATTTCGGGTATGCTAAATCTATTTCTAACATTAATTACAGGTACCACCTTGCCCCTAATATTAATGACTCCCTTAATATAGCTAGGAACTCTAGGAACTATGGTGATAGGTTGTATTCCGATTATTTCGGTAATATATTGGATTTCCACACCATAAAGCACACGGTCCACTGTAAACATTAAAATTTCTCCACCATCTGTGTTAAACTGAGCTACCAATTCATTGTAAAGCTCTTCATTCATATTTATACCTCCATATTATTGCTCATGAATGATGTTGTTAATATCAAGTATTATAGTAATACTTCCATCACCAAGAATAGTACATCCTGCCATTCCATTTTGCTTTACATTATAGCGATTAAATAAAGGTGAGAACGGCTTAACAACAACCTGTTGTTCGCCAATAAGTTCATCAGCTAGAAGACAAGCAAGTTTGCCACCGCCCTCAACAAGAATAACCATTCCATCAAAAACATCAGTGGATTTAGGGGTAAGCCCATAATATTCATATAGGCGTATAAGTGGATAACACTTCCCCCTAATCATGACCATTTCTTCGCCTGACACATCACGTATGAGTTGATTTTGGTTTAGTTTAAATGATTCCTTTACGGAGTTGATAGGTATAGTAAAGATTGATGTTCCAACTGAAATTTCAATACCTCCAACTATAGCAAGTGAGAGTGGAATTTTTACAATAAAGCTAGTACCAACGCCATCCTTACTATCGACAGAAACAGTACCACCGATTTTCTCTATATTCTTACGCACAACATCCATTCCAACACCACGCCCAGAAAATTCAGTAACTTGTTCGTTAGTTGAAAATCCAGGTTGCATAATCATATTGAAAATTTCTTTATTAGTATATTCGGATTCAGGCTTTGTAAGTAACCCGTTTTTCTTTGCCTTTTCAAGAACCCTTTCGCTATCTATTCCTGCACCATCATCCGCAACAACGATTATAACNTCACCAGAAGCATTATATGCTGATAAAGTAACTGTACCCTTCTCAGGTTTGCCAAGTTTAATTCTTTTCTGTGGATCATCTTCGATGCCATGGTCCATAGAGTTTCTAACCATATGCATAAGTGGGTCATTAAGGTTATCGATTACACCCTTATCAACCTCAGTTTCTCCACCTTCAAAAACAAGATTAACATCCTTATTAAGTTTTACTTTCATATCACGGACAACTCTTCTCATCTTATTAAAAACACCCGAGAGAGGAACCATTCTTATTGACATTACAATATCTTGAAGTTCATCAGTAAGTTTTCTAAGCTGTCTTGCAGATTTATGGAAGCTATCAAGTTCTAATCCCTTTAAATCCGCACTTGAGGTTACCATAGCTTCAGTGATGACAATTTCACCAACCATATCAAGCAATTCATCTAATTTATTCAGATTCACGCTTATAAGGTTTTGTTTGCCCCTTGAGCCTTGCGTTTTTGAGAGAAGATTATTAATTTGGTCAGCACTTTTCGGTATNTCAATCTTTTCCTTTGCATCATCTTTTGATTCAGCATCTTTAGTAGTTTCAACTTTAGTCTTAGTTTGATTAGAAATAGTTTCACTTTTTTCTATATCTATTGCTATATTTTCTTCTTCTGCGGTAGGTTCTAAATCAATATAATCTGGCAAAGCTTCGGCAAGATTATCCTCAATAACCTCATAAGATTTTACGCTGACTGAATCCTCAATAGCCTTAAATATAAACGATTCATCATTAAGGGGTTTGAATCTTATAATAAAACCATTATCAACAATAATTCTTGATGAATCGGGATTAGTTTCTATATCAGAAGGCTCATATTCAAGTTCCAAACAATCATCTTTAATCTTNTTAATAAGAAGAAGTGACCTAAGATTCTCCATTTCGCTATCATCATCAAAAAATACCCTTACAGAGATTATATTAGAATTATGGGTACTTGTTTCTATTTCAGAATCTTCTAGCGAAGTAGTCAATAACTGTTCAGGATTAGTTTCGCTACCTTCTTTAAGAATAGCCACAAAGGATTCGATCTTCTCAATATGTTCGCTAAAATCTGCTGGGGTATAATCTTCATCTTGAGCTATTTCAACTTCTGCTTTCAGCAAATCTGATGCTGTAAAAACTAAATCATAAAGTGTTCCAATAGATAAGATATAAGGTTTTTCCTCACGAATTATGAAGAACATATCCTCCATACTATGTGCGAGGGCGGACATATTTGAAAGCCCCATCATAGCGGAACTACCCTTAATTGTATGCATTATACGAAAAATTTCGTTAATATCCTCATCGCCGAAACCATTATTACTTTCTGTTTTAATGAGAATTTGATCGAGCTGTTCAAGGAGAGTAGTGGTTTCGTAAATAAATACTTCAACCATACTTTCCATTCCTGCTTCAAATCTTGCCATAGTTTCACCTACCCAAATATTAGTATAAAATAATTATTTATCATACATTTCATTTTAATAAGACTAAAAGAGTTTATAGAAAAATTAATACTTATCGTTTTCGCCTAAATCAATTTTAGGAAAATCTATATGTTTAGGGCTGGCTAGGGATGAGGGTTTTCTGTTTCTTGAATTTTTTAATCTAAACTCAGAAACGAGATTTTTAAGCATATCAGCTTGTCCTGATAATTCCTCACTAGCAGCAGCACTTTCTTCAGCTGTTGCTGAATTGGTTTGAACAACGGAAGAAATTTGTTCAACACCAGTATTAATCTGTTCGATAGATTGTGCCTGTTCATTTGATGCCACTAGAACATGTTCGATAGTTTCGCCAACAAGGTTTGATTTAGTTGCAACTACCTCAAGTGAGCCAGCAGCCTTTTCTGCTAAGCTTGAGCCATGTTGAACAGTTGCTATTGAATTTTCAATTAATGCTGTTGTTTGTTTTGCGGCATCTGCACTTTTTAGTGCAAGGTTTCTTACCTCATCAGCGACAACAGCGAACCCCTTGCCAGCAGTACCTGCCCTAGCCGCTTCAACAGCTGCATTAAGAGCAAGAATATTTGTTTGGAATGCAATATCATCAATAACCTTAATAATTTTAGCAATTTCATTAGATGAATTATTAATATCATTCATTGCAGCGAGCATATTATTCATTTCATTAGTNCTTTCAACTATAACATCAATAGTTTCATTTACATATTTTGTAGCGGTATTAACATTATCNGCATTTTCCTTAACTTGTACAGCAATTTCATTGATTGATGCTGAAAGTTCTTCAATTGAGCTAGCCTGTTCAGTTGTACCTTGTGAAAGTGATTGTGCACC
>JGI24707J26582_10002653_pt1 | contig 13299 bp, 12 predicted proteins | sample BioPla1DNA1_FD_26582 | JGI IMG/M metagenome (IMG submission 26582) | reverse complement strand
TATAAATCTTTATCATTCGATTGCATTATAAAATTTAATATATTATAATCTATCACAATATATAGAACCCGCTTCTTATGCGGCAGTTCTTGTATTTAACATTAGGTTGGAATTATAAATGGCAGAAAATCATAAAGCCGTAGAAGATAGCGCAATCATTTCACAGTAAAGGAGTTTTATTATGATCAACAAAAAAGCAGTATTAAAGGCTACCATACCATATACAATACCAGTGCTTACCGGATACTTGTGTTTAGGAATAGCTTATGGAATTTTGATGGATCGTATGGGTTTTCCTTTGTTTTGGACCCTTCTTGCCAGCCTATTTATATATGCAGGATCAATGCAATTTGTCACTATATCTTTATTAGCCGCCGGCTTTGATCCAATTGGAACCTTCCTGATGACCCTCATGGTAAATGCTAGACATATCTTCTATGGAATATCTATGCTGAAAAAATACCAAGGGATAGGAATATTGAAACCCTACCTTATACTTGCTCTAACTGATGAGACCTTCTCAATTGTTTGCTCCGAGGAACCCCCGGAAGGTATTAACAGAACCTGGTTCTATTTTTTCATTACCTTATTAAATCATCTTTATTGGGTTACCGGATCCTTGCTAGGAGGTATTTTAGGTAGTATTATCACCATTAATACAAAAGGACTGGACTTTGCCTTAACCGCATTATTTGTTGTTATATTCGTTAATCAATGGAAATCGACCACTAACCACCTTCCGGCACTCATTGGCGTCCTTAGTGCAATCACCTGCCGGCTCATCTTTGGTTCGAATGACTTTATTATTCCATCAATGGTCACCATCTTAATCCTAGTTACAGTATTAAAAAAACCAATAATAAGGGGGAAGAAGAAGAATTGAACTTTACAACAACACAATTAATTATATTTTTTACAATTGTAATACTCGGAACCATTTTAACCAGAACACTGCCTTTTCTACTCTTTCCAGAAAAGAAGGAAATACCCAAATACATAACATACTTAGCGGATGTTCTTCCTTTTACCATCATAGGCATGCTGGTTGTATATTGCCTAAAGGATATCTCCTTCTCACAAGCTCCGAATGGTTTTCCGGAACTTATTAGTATCGCTGTAATCATAGCCTTACATTTATGGAAAAATAATACTCTATTAAGCATTGGAGCCGGTACACTGCTCTATATGTTCTTAGTACAAGTTGTGTTTGTATAAATGGAATTAATATTAATAAATAATATTTTGCTAAGTATATACCATAGATATTTAAGATTAACAAAGATAAAAAAGGATTGTATTATCTTCTTTATGATATGCTAGCTTCAGATATACAAGTTTCTAATCTTATTGTTACCTTGTATTCAGAAGAGAGCATATCCCTTTAAAAGATATACAATCCTATTATTATCATTCATTTAAGATAATGGCACGGATATATAATATTTATTATTCTGAGAATTCATATTCCGCCTTTTATATAATCGCTTCGATACTCAGATTATGTTCTTTTGATAAATCAACAAAGGTATCTCCTACTTTAACCATTGGCCTTGATAAGGATAGTCTATTGATCATAACCACGACTCCCTCACGACCATCACTTAATCGGACAAGATTATGCATATAGGATTCAACAATTCTCTCTAGGAAAATCATAAGATACTTTGGATCATATTTTAAGAAACCTTCCAGTTCAAAGTTTTCTACAACATCAAAGGGACAGAAAGCCTCTCGGTAGCAGCGATTCGATGTCATGGCATCATACACATCGGCAATTGCTATAATCTTTGCATGTTTTTCAATCTGGTTCGCAACAAATCCGTTAGGATATCCTGACCCATCACATCTTTCATGATGCATGAGAGCAGAATATTTTACTGTTATATCAACGGGTAAATCCTTTAATAACTGATACCCTTTAATCGTATGGGATTTTATAATTTCAAACTCGTCCTCTTCCAGCTTTCCAGGCTTTTGAATAATCTCCTTCGGTATCAGCATCTTACCGATATCATGAAGTAGTCCCGCTAAGATTAGTGATTTGGTTTCCTCATCAGAAAGCTTCAACCATCCAGCGAATATATTACATATCAAGGACACATTCATACTATGTATATAGGTCGTATCATCGTAGTTTCGTATTCCATGGAGCATTTCTAATACATGTGCTCCATTACGCCCTTTATTAATGACTTTATTCATTTCTTCAAGCAATCTATCAATATTGATTTCTTCATTACCTTGGACGATTCCATTAAAATTATCCTCAACACTATTCACCGTATCTACATAGGTCCTATTAAATTTCNTGAAGTCTTGGGAATTTCGAAGTGTTTGAATATAGGATTCCTCTTGGTTTTCTTCCTCCTCAGATTTCNGATATACATTAAAACCATAAATACTATAAAACCGTAATTTTGTAATTACTTTTTCATTTAGCTCGGTTCCCTTGGTGATTATTAGTTGATTATTCATTGTATAGATATCATTTGCTACAATCATCCCCGGTACTGCCTGGTCTGTACGTACTCTGAATATCTCCATAATATCTCCCTTCCACATTATCTTTAGTATAATACTTCTAATATCGCCCTATCTTTTAATTGTAGATTAACTGGGCAGTAATCTTTTCCCATAACATCCTTATTAATGATACTATTTTTATTTAATGAGATTATATTATTTGGCGCTGCACATTACCATCTAGAGTGTATTGCTGGACAAGCTCGCTTCTTAATTGCTGCACGATACTCAACAAAACAACCGCAGAGTCTGCAGATACCCTCATTCAAATTATCACAATCCAAACAAAGGCGTATTCTCTCCTGGTATAAGTTTTCATCAGCTTTTATTTCATCATCCAAACCATTTAGATAGATTCTCATATTCTCTATGAATTCATCCGGCATAATATCCTGCAAGAGGCATCTTTTACAAAATCGTTTATTTTCCATATCTGTTATACTTTCCTTAATATCTTACGGTTTTTCTGGTTTTCTGATCTGCCGAATACTTTTTTCTACCTGTTTGCGAGGAAGCATGACTTGATGGCTACATCCCAGACATTTTAGTCGAAAGTCCATACCGGTTCTAAGAATTTCCCATTCGTTGGTTCCACAAGGATGCTGTTTTTTTAGTTTTATAATATCTCCTATATTTAAATCCATTCTCTATATCACTCCAGTAATTAATATATTATTTCTCATTCTAAGCTTCAATTGGTTTGCTTGTAACTACTATAATCTTTGACTAGCTATAGGTATAGTATAACATAATCTCCCTTTTATTTGAATCAAAAACATTGTTCGAATATTATTTAATGTTAACTTATAAATTTATCTTGCATTTCTCAACCACATACTATAGTATATAGGTAGGCATTACATAGTTTCAATAACCACATGATATAATATATATATCTACCACATTCTTCATTAATTCAAATACATGGCAGTCATATTATTAGACATCCGCCATCCACTACATCATCGCATGACATTTTAAAAGGAGTTGATTCTATGTCAATAAAAAACATCAAAGACCCAGGTAGCGCTATTACCCATTTTATCGGCACATTAATGGCTTTGTTCGCAGCAACACCCTTGCTAATCAAAGCCGCGTCTCACCCAAGGCCTGTCCATATGATATCTCTGGGTATCTTTATTTTAAGTATGATTTTATTATATAGCGCTAGTACTATATACCATAGCATTAAAGGATCACCGAAAGTAATTAGCAGACTTAAGAAATTTGATCATATGATGATTTATGTATTAATCGCAGGAACTTATACTCCCATTTGCATTATTGCCCTTGGTGGTAAGACCGGATTGGCTCTTCTTAGTTTTATATGGGCTTTAGCTATCATAGGCATTATTGTTACAGGTTTCTGGGTCAACTGTCCAAAATGGCTTTCCTCCATCATCTACATTGCAATGGGATGGACTTGTATACTTACTTTTACGCAACTAATTAATGCTCTTTCGTCTGCAGCATTTGCCTGGTTACTAGCAGGTGGTATCATTTATACAATTGGTGGGATTATTTATGCGCTGAAACTTCCTCTTTTTAATCAAAAATACAAACATTTTGGTTCCCATGAAATTTTTCATTTGTTTGTTATGGGTGGTAGCCTGTGTCACTTCATCCTAATGTATAACTATATTGCCGTAATGCCTTAATTTTATTTACCAGGGATCATCATTTATTATAATGCAAACTTGGCTATTATTTTTGAAAATAACAAATCCGCCCCTTTTGCAAATGCAAAGGGGGCGGATTGTCATATCTATGTTAAGCAGCCGAATATTTCTGGTAAGGTATCAAGGCAGTAATCTGTTCACACTCAGTAAGAGGTAAAAAGGGATTCGGTTGCGGATAATCAAAGATATGTATACCCTACCCCTTCATTACCGCTCTTAGTACCAAAACTTTCGATACTATATTATACTCTCACCTTATTATTGTGTGACAGCAAAAAACTTCCTGTTAAAAATATTCTTCGACTGCTTATGCTTTCTATAATCTCTTTAATAGCTCTTCTCTCTGCGCCTCGTATCCAGGCTTACCAAGAAGTGCAAACATATTTCTCTTATAACTCTCTACACCTGGCTGGTCAAATGGATTAACTCCTAATAAATATCCACTGACACCACAAGCAAACTCGAAGAAGTAGAATAATTCACCGAGGAAAAATTCATTTTTTTCTGGTATATTCACTAAAAGATTTGGAACATCTCCATCGGTATGTGCTAGTAAGGTACCCTTCATAGCGCTCTTATTAACAAAATCCATAGTTTGTCCAGCTAGATAGTTAAGGCCGTCAAGGTCCTCTTCCTCTTTCTCGAGAATAATTTCATCCGCAGACTTTTCCAAGTTAATTACCGTTTCAAACATAATACGAGATCCATCTTGAACAAACTGACCCATAGAATGCAAATCAGTTGTGAAGTCTACTGATGCAGGATAGATACCTTTTTGATCTTTTCCCTCACTCTCACCATATAGCTGTTTCCACCATTCAGATACATAATGAAGGGATGGTTCATAATTAACAAGAATTTCAATACTTTTACCTTTACGATGTAATATATTTCGTACCGCAGCATACATCATAGCATCATTCTCTTCATATGCACTATTTAGGCAATGCTCGCGCATGCTCGCTGCACCTTCCATTAGCTTTAAGATATCTGCACCACTTACGGCAATTGGCAGAAGGCCTACTGCAGTCAATACGGAGTAGCGACCACCGATATCATCCGGCACGACAAAAGTCTCATAACCTTCCGCATTAGCAAGATTCTTTAGGGCTCCTTTTGCCTTATCTGTGGTAGCATAAATTCTCTTAGCCGCTTCTTCTTTGCCATACTTCTCAATTAATTTCTTCTTTAAGATACGGAAAGCAATTGCTGGTTCTGTCGTTGTACCAGATTTACTGATGATGTTAACAGAGAAATCTCTATCTCCTATCACATCCAGCAGATCTTTCATATAACTACTACTGATATTATTACCACAGTAATAAATCTCAGGTGTTTTTCTAATTTCNTTAGAAACAGAATTATAAAAACTATGTCTTAGGAACTCAATCGCAGCTCTTGCACCAAGGTAGGATCCTCCGATACCAATAACAACCAGTATCTCAGAATCTTTCTGAATCTTAGCAGCAGCTTTCTGAATACGTGCAAACTCTTCCTTATCATAGTTAACAGGAAGGTCGATCCATCCAAGAAAATCACTTCCTTCACCAGTGTGATTTACAAGCTGTGCTTTTGCAGCTTCTGCAAGCGTCTTTATTTTTGCTATTTCATCGATTGAAACAAATTTTTTTGCAGCAGAATAATCAAATGATACTTTTGCCATGTCATACCTCTTTTCTTAATTTTTTTACCTTATCCTATTCTAACAAAGACAAACTCTATATTCAATGATTATTCTTCCATTGACAATCGATTTTTTATGCAAAAAATTCTTTTAAAATATCTTCAACTAGTTTTTCTTCCTGCGAACTTAGATTTTTAAATGTTTTTCCTTTCTTTTTTGTCTGCGATTCTCTCGGTTGTGTCTGAAGAACCTCTTCCTTTTCTTCTACCGCAGCAATCTCATCCATACCAGGAATTATAATATCCATATCATTTTCAACTTCCTCAAGATTTGAGAATAGATTCTTTTCCATACTATGTAGCAATTCATCACTTTCTTCCACCATATGCTGCTTACGTAGATTCATCATCTGTTGTTTTTCTTCTGCTTTTCTCCTTGCTTCCATTTTCCTGGCTTCTAATGCAAGTCTTTCCTCTTCTAATCGTTTCCGTTCCTCTTCTCTACGCTTTGCCGCTAGCTTCTTTCTTTCTTCCATTTTTCTTCTTTCTTCTTCCTTACGGGCTTCTTCTAGCCGCTTTTGCTCTTGTGCTTTCTTTATTGCCTTAAGCCGTTTTTCTTCCTCTTTTCTAAGCCTACTTTCTCTTCTTCGATCCAATTCCGTTTTTGTTTCTACTTTTGTAGCTACAGTAGCAGTATTAATTGGTTTGTTTGACTTAACTGCTTGGAAATACTCCTGACGATATTGTTCTAACTCTTCTGGATGGAAAACTTCTTTCTCTAATCGGACCTTACAAAAGTTTTCAAAATAATCCTCTAAATTCACTTTTATCATTATTTTCTTATTTGACAGGTTAATGCTTTTATCCACAACTATCAAAATTGCACTTCCTAATATACCCACAGCCCCTGTTAATAAAACTTGGTTTTGATCACTTTCAAAAACCACCCCAAATACAGCACTTACCGGCACTAATAGCAGGGATAAATATAGAACTTGTCCACTAAAATTTTCCCATGTGGATAACAGAATTCCACAAAATCGGTGCTTATATACATTCTTATCCACAAATGTATCCACATTATTCACACCTATCTTCAATTTGTAGCAAGTTTCAAACTTTAATTTCATGCGATTCAGCTTTTTATTTTTCGTTGAACCCATATTATCTGTTTCTTTGACTAACCGGCTATATACCAAACTCATTATTAACCGAGTAACAAATCCAAGCCCACAAAGTCCGGCAAAAATGTAGATAATGATATTTTCTTCAATAAGATATTTTACCATAAAAGCCCCTCTCTTTTCCATGTTTTTACAATTATTATAGCTTACAAAAGCTTGTTTGAAAAGAGAGAGGCTGCAAAAATCGATTGACATAGATTCTTACAATATTCAATTATATGATGTATTTATAGTAAATTTTATTTATCACGACAGTAAATTACATAAAACTGCTTATTTAATAATTAATATTTATTCTAAGGGCACTAAATCTGGCATATTCAGATATGTATTTAATCCATCATCCTCGACTTCAATAGTATAGCTTTTCACTTCAAAGCCATCTTTTATAAATGTAATGACATGGGTACCAATCATCTTTTCAAAGTCAATCGGGGAAGTGCCCATATACTCACCATTGAGATAAACAGAAGCCTCTACTGGATTTTGAACATAGATAAAATGATCCTCATCAATTGTATAAACTTCATTATTATCCATCTCACCTACATCATTTTCCAGTTCAATCCGATCCGGAATGGTTTCCTGGCTAGATTCAGTAAAATCCTCCTCTTTCTTGCTGCTTGCCTCCGGTAGAGTAACGTTTACGACCTGATTTTCTTCCCTTACATTTAAGTTTCCTTTATAGGTAGTATATCCTCCAAGGGAAACCATAATATCGTGGTTACCAAAGGTGAGTTCAATAGGGTTTGCATATGATGTTAGTTTACCATCAATAAAGAGATCAGCACCAAATGGTGAAATGTTAAAAATTATCTTACTTGTTTCCTCTAATTTTGGTTCAAGATCTTTTAGAGATACCAGCGTTTCTTCATTGCGAATAATATCAATATTCTTCGTTACGCTATACTCGCCATTTTCAACTGTAAGATTAAAGTTACCTTCCCTTACAGTTATCTCCATATTCTCAGTAATCTGCTGCATTGCTTCATAACCCACCGTAACATTACCACCCTGAAAACCTTCCGTATCTACTAATTTCACACTTCCATGGCCTTTGTTAACGATCACTGACCAAGCAGTCTCATCGAGCCCACGTATCGTAAGCACATCCTGCTCTTTTACATCATCTATTGAAATAAGATTTTCACTATCCAAGATTATGATATCATCGAAATATTGATATACCTTTGTACCAATTTTTATGATTCTCAAGGAGCGATCAATACTAAAATTACTAACCTCAATGTATTCCCAAACCTTTGTTGATAGCTGCATTTTAATCAACTTATCTGTATCCATTTGGTAACCTACATCAACCATGCTTCCGATGGTAATCTGATTAATAGTAATTATTTGATCATACCTATCCCTAATATCACTTGCACCGTTATAGGTTAATGTTAGGGCTTCTTTTGTATTGACATTAAACATGGTAACTTCCTGTTTCAATTCATCAATACCAATCACTACAGCCAATATCTCACTATCATAATTACCATAGGAATAGCTCTGCCCCTCCAATGCTATATTTGGAGTATTCCTTGCCTTTTGGGATTGTTTTGGAGTTTTTGGTGAACTAAACATCATCGATAAAAATACTATCGAAAGAAACATCAACCCCATAAGAAGACTCATAATTGGCCTAGTATATAATTTGTTGCGTCTCTTAAACTCTTGGTTATCCATTATCGTACCCTTACATTTCTTCTAATTGTTATTTATCAAAGTATACCATAGTTCAATATAATTCGGCAAATCTTAGATTCTTCCTATAGAATACTTTCTAGCTTACGTAGAAAGACTTCTTTCTTCGGATTCTGCTCACCAATGCTATTGAGTTTTTGAATATTACGCACGGAAATCCAGGATTTCTTTCCATTATAATAATAATTCGTAATCTTCCAGAACTTCTCCGGAAAAAGTAAAAGTATGTACAATAGGTTTAGCTCTGATTTCGAGATTGGTTTGATCTTATCGTAAGCTTCAATAATATTGCTTCCATAGAGAATATCCCAATCATTCTTCTCCATAACCTTGCGTATAAATTGATAAAGATCAGTTATCTGTAGTCCTATATGGGATTTTTCAAAATTCGTTGTAGCCACCATTGAACCATTATATGCTGGAATATTTGTAACCGAAAGTGGTTGCCTATTTATCCAACCCGGAGGTACATAAGTTTTACTTATAGCCTCTGTTTTCTCCTTAACCATAATTATATTGTGGTATGTATAATTTCCATGGCAAACTTGACGTTCTTTAACCGCCTCAGTTATCAGGTGATTATAATTGGACTTATGGATCTTATTGATTGCCTCCAGTCCCTGATTATAAAATTCATCATAATAATTAAGATAGGAAACCTCAAATTCATTTTTCTGTCGTTTATCTCTGATATAGCTTCGAACTCTTTTTAATTCCCGACTTCGTTTTTCAAAGGTCTGAGGCAAATTGCTCGATATATTGTACGCCATCTCTTCCTTTTTAAAGTCAACATTTACTAATATATTATGAAGTCTAGCCAGATTAGCTGCAGCTATCTCGATCTGGGAAAGCTCTTTTAGATTGCATTCTTCCCCCCAGAACCAATTTTTCATCGTATATTGACAACCACTCGAATCCTGTGAAATAATTTCACCTTTCATGGTTCTAACAAACAGATCTATATTATGATAACCATGTCCGAACAGATGCTCTTTTACCTTATCTTCAAAATTTGCCCGGTTAATTGTTCCTTCAAAACTCTTAAAAAGTTTTAAACCACAATCGGTCTCAAGCAAAAAAGCACCTCTGGCTCTATATATATTGTAAATCTTAAGACAATACTTTTTTAAAACTTCTTGATTTCTGTCCTCCACAGTCTAACCTCCCAACTAATGATAATACCCGTCTTACTAATCTTATGATAAAACATTCCAATTCATGAATATAAAAAGGTCTTGGAAAAAATTCTTATTCAATTTCTTCCAAAACCTGATTATTTAACATTATAAGCAAAGCTATATCAGCTTAATGTAATATCGATTGGATTACTACAAAGTATTCCTGTGGAGGCGCCAATATGCTAACTTTTTTTAGCCAACTCTAAAAGCTTTTCCTTTTGATTTAAATTGGGATTCTCTATTACAGCATCAAGTAGAGATTTTAATATTTCTCCCATCTCTTTCCCTGGCTTAAAGCCTGCAGCAATTAAATCTTTACCATTAATGTTAAGTTCCTTTAAACTGATACATTGCTGTTTCTCTTGAATTTCCTTATATATGTTTTTCGCCATAGCAAGGGTTTCATACATATCCATAATTAGTTCCGGATTCTTTGCTGAGTTATCGGCACGATTAACTTCAAATAGTAGTTCCATATATTCCTTACCAATCTTAGAAGCCGCTCTTCGCATTCCGACTGGAGTTAATACGAAGCGGTAATCATGCCAACGGATTAAATGGACTACTGCATTAATAGTGTCATTATCAAATTTTAATCTTCTGAGAATCTTCTTTGCTTTATTTGCACCTTTCTCCTGATGTCCATAGAAATGATTTTGGCCATCTTTACCGACACTAATAGTGTTTGGCTTCTCTATATCATGGAGCAGCATGGTCCACCGAAGAATCGTTCTTTCCTTTGGCAGAAAGAGTTCCTCTTCCTGTTTACCTGCAACTTCACATACGGCTCGTATCGTATGCTCGCCAACCGTATAGATATGGTGAATATTATTTTGTTCCGTCACCATAGCTTTATCAAATTCAGGAATAACAACACCAGTAATACCTGTATCGTATAATAGTCGAAGACGGTCTGGGTGATCGGATATCAAAAGTTTCGTTAATTCTTCGCGGATACGCTCTACACTGATTTTCGAAAGAAGCTTTACCTTAGCTTTCAATGCCATTAAGGTATCTGATTCGATTGCAAAATCTAGTTGTGCTGAGAAGCGCACTGCACGCATGATGCGCAGTGCATCCTCTTCAAAGCGTTCCTCCGCTCTCCCAACACAACGTATTAATCGATTTTTTAAATCTTCCAATCCACCAAAGAGATCTATGAAGCCTTCTTTTTTATTATAAGCCATCGCATTAATAGTAAAATCCCTGCGCTTTAAATCCTCTGCTAGATTTGCTGTAAAAGAAACCTCCTTAGGACGCCGGTTATCTTCATATACTCCATCTAGACGATAGGTGGTTACTTCAAAATGCTCTTGTTCTAGGAGCACCGTAACGGTCCCATGCTGTATCCCCGTATCAATCGTCCTACGAAAGATTTGCTTCACTTCAGAAGGATTTGCCGAGGTGGTTATATCCCAATCCTCAGGAAACCTTCCTAACACCATATCCCGGACACAACCACCCACAACATAAGCCTCAAAGCCATGCTGATTTAGCGTGTCAATTATATAATTTACTTTATCGGGAATTTGGATCTCCATGGTAACCCTCCTATTAACTGATGATTAGCGCATGTTTATTAGTAAGCTTTTCCCCAGTATACCATCGTTTTAGCAGGTTTATTACAGCACACGCAAGTATCTGCAATATGCTCCTGCTCAAAAGGCATACAACGGGAGGTTGCGCCAGTTTTATCTTTAATCTCATTTTCACATGCCTCATCACCACACCACATAGCCTTGATAAATCCAGGTTTCTCAGCTGCTGTTTTCTCAAACTCTTCCATTGTCTTGACGGTATAGGTATGAGTATCTCTATGCTCTTTAGCTCTATTTATCATATCGGACTGCATTTTATCTAGAGTCTCCCCAACTTTAGCTACAATATCATCTAAAGAAACAATAATCTTCTCCCTCGTATCTCTACGAACAATAACAGCCTGATTTGCTTTAAGATCCTTAGGTCCAATCTCCACACGTAGCGGAATGCCTTGTATCTCCTGCTCGCTGAATTTCCATCCAGGACTCTTATCAGAAAGGTCTACTTTTACTCGATATACTCCCAGCTTCTCTTTCAACTCTAATGCTGCGTCCATAACCCCTTCCTTGTTCTGGTTAATTGGAATAACCATTACCTGTGTAGGAGCAATTCTTGGTGGAAGTACAAGACCACTGTCATCACCATGTACCATAATAATTGCACCAATAAGTCTAGTAGTCATTCCCCAAGAGGTCTGGTGAACATACTGTAATTTATTATCTTTGTCTGTATATTGAATATCAAATGCTCTAGCAAATCCATCACCAAAGTTATGGCTGGTTCCGGATTGTAGTGCTTTACCATCATGCATTAATGCTTCAATCGTATAGGTTGCTTGGGCACCTGCAAATTTCTCTTTCTCCGATTTACGACCTTTAATCATTGGTATTGCAAGAACGTTCTCACAGAAATCAGCATATACATTTAGCATTTGGATAGTTCTTTCTTCTGCTTCCTCAGCTGTAGCATGTGCTGTATGACCTTCCTGCCATAAAAATTCCATGGTACGTAGGAATGGTCTTGTTGTTTTCTCCCAACGTACTACAGAACACCATTGGTTGTATAGTTTAGGTAGATCTCGATAGGATTGAATGATATTGGAATAAAATTCACAGAATAAAGTTTCTGAAGTAGGACGAACGCATAGTCTCTCCTGTAATGGTTCATTTCCTCCATGGGTTACCCATGCTACTTCTGGAGCAAACCCTTCTACATGATCCTTCTCCTTCTGTAATAAGCTCTCTGGAATAAACATTGGCATATATACATTTTCCACTCCAGTAGCCTTAAATGCTGCATCCAGCTCCTTCTGGATATTCTCCCAGATTGCATAACCATTGGGACGAATAATCATGCAGCCACGTATGCTGGAATATTCAATTAATTCCGCTTTTTTAACAACATCAGTATACCATTTCGCAAAATCTTCTTCCATTGAGGTAATCGCCTCAACGAGTTTCTTATCCTTAGCCATAAATACTCTCCTTTCTTTCCGTATACATATACATACTGATACGCCACCATATTTTTGCGTATCCACTTTGTTTCAATAAAAAAAGCCCCTCAATCCCGTAAGGGACCGAAAGACTACTCGGCGGTACCACCCTAATTAGCTGAACTTCAGCTCTCTTCATTCCGTTAACGCCGGTATACGTCATATTTGGGGGAATTCTATATGAATCAGAATGCCTTTCATATGATGCTCTGAGGCCGGTTCGTTAGCATCTACATAAGAAGCTTCCACCAAACGCTTCTATCTCTGGAATGCGATTACTAATTACTATCCCTCTTCAACGCAATTTAATGTACTTTATTTTATGCTAGAATATCCATTTTGTCAAGTGGATATTCAATCATCGGTATAGG
>JGI24707J26582_10002652_pt1 | contig 13305 bp, 12 predicted proteins | sample BioPla1DNA1_FD_26582 | JGI IMG/M metagenome (IMG submission 26582) | reverse complement strand
TATGCAGATCGGGTATGCTATCTAAAAAGAGGTGTAAGCTTATATGCTAGTCGACCGTGCTAGGGAGATCATGGAATCGAAGGGTGTTATCGAAGTTCTTTATCAAGGTCATTCGGTTTGGATTGAACAAATTGAGCAGGATTCGGCTCATATTCGGCTGCTGGAAGACGGCCGTCATCTAAATGTTCCCATCAATATGCTAGCAGAGGCTGAGTAAACGGTAACAACCCCCAACTCCCCGTGACCACCAATATAAGCGGTGGTCTTTTCTCTTGAATAACCTTTTACAGCTTAAGAGAAATCAAGAATAAGTGGATTTCTTGGGTTAGGATAATCTCCACTCAACTAGAATATTCTTTCGGTATGGCTTCCACTTTCTTAAACACTTCTGTATCAACATCCTTTAGCAAACTTTTTCTTTATTAACTATCCCTGCAGGTAATTAATGAATTTAATAAAAATATTCATTTAATCAAGCCTAATACTTCCCCTGGAATCCTAAACGCAAAACCAGCAAGATTGACTAAAAACTATTAATATAGTAATATTTGTTCAATATTAAGGAGTGTATTGCTAATTGGACGATATTCCTGAGCGATGTATCTTAAGTAAGCAGCTTGGAAATAATAGGCGGCACGTATGTTACGAGCAGATTATCGTATATGCTCGGTAATAATAGGTGTCGCTTTTTTCTTTGCTCAATCACTCCATAAACTGCATTGTTCAGGTATGCGCTGAAAGATATTTTGGGGGGTTCTTAATTGTCAGGAGATCACTTATTATGGCCGCTACTCTTGCAGTTAATTCTCATAACCACTAATGCCATATTCGCTTGTGCGGAAATAGCGGTCATTTCCCTGAATGATACTAAATTGACCAAACTAGTCAGTATGGGTGATAAACGCGCCATTCGGCTCGCAGAGCTCACTGAGCAGCCTGCCCGTTTTCTATCCACTATTCAGGTTGGTATCACTCTAGCTGGCTTTCTGGCCAGCGCTTTTGCAGCAGAAAACTTTTCCGATCCCCTGGTTAATTGGCTGGTTGGTCTAGGGGTTACTATTGCCCCATCCACCCTTAACACTATCGCCGTGGTGGTAATTACCCTGATACTATCTTACTTCACTCTAGTATTTGGCGAACTGGTACCCAAGCGAGTAGCCATGCGCAAAGCAGAACAGCTGGCTCTGGTTATGTCCGGATTGGTTTACTTAGTTTCCCGAGTCTTCAGTCCTATCGTCTGGCTATTAACAGTATCTACTAACTCTGTACTACGAGTTATCGGAATCGATCCCCTGGAAGATGATGATCATATTACCGAAGAAGAAATCCGTATGATGGTTGATGCCGGCAGTGAAAAGGGAGCTATAAGTCATAATGAAAAAGATATGATTCAAAGAATATTTGAATTCAACGACAAAAATGCCGAAGATATAATGACTCATAGAACTGATGTTGCTATCCTTTGGATGGATGAAACTGACCAGCAATGGGAGGAGACTGTTTTAGAAAACCGCCATTCGGTTTATCCGGTATGCGATGAAAGCCCCGATGATATTATTGGTATCTTAAAAGCCAAAGATTTCTTAAGGCTCAAAAATAGAACCCGTGAAAATATTATTGAACAGGTTTTACGGCCAGCTTATTTTGTGCCCGAAACTGTTCGGGCTGATGTATTGTTTCGCAATATGAAAAACACCCGCAATCACTTTGCCATCGTCTTGGATGAGTATGGAGGGATGAGCGGTATCATAACCATGAACGACCTTTTGGAAGAAATAGTAGGAGATTTGGAAGATGATGATACCGTTCCGGCAGAACCGCCTTTGATTGCGCAAATTGAACCNGATACCTGGCAGATAGCNGGGTGGGCTCCCCTTGATCTAGTCTCCCAAGAGTTGGGGGTAGCCCTGCCTGAAGATGGCTATGATACTTTCGGCGGCTTGATATTCGGTTTATTAGGTACTGTTCCAGAAGATGGTAGTACACCCGAACTTAAAGTATACGGACTAATTATCAAGGTAACCGAAATCAAAAATCACCGCTTGGAAACGGCCTTAGTTACCTTCGATCAGCAAGTAGCCTTGGTTGGCCAAGGCTAGAATCAGCCTGACACCTCTCCATCATTTCTATGGTATTAAATTCGAACCCTGTCATCGAGCTTAGCATTCTCTCTTGCACGAGTGCCATTCCCTAATGTTCATCCATAGCCAGTGTTTAATGTCTAATAAACTTACTGATATAGTGACCGATCATCTTTTTATCCTGTGATAAATAGGAACATTATAAATTCATTTTCATAGAATGTTAGAAAGCTTAATAGTATGTTCATTTATCTTTTGGATATTACTTCAGGAAGGAGACAACAACTTATGGCTTATTGGCTGTATTGCCAAGCTTGTAAACAGTGGAGCAAATCAGCTACCCCTTTGTCGGATGACAAGTCCTGTTCCTTTTGTAATAGTCTATTGGTTAAAACCAAAAGAACAACTCGTTTAATATCAGAAGACCTACCGGGAGAAATTCCCCCACCACCCGAAAACGAATCCACTATATCTCAAACTAGCCAACAGTCAATGAAGGATGAGATTTCTAATAGCTCAGACCAAGCCCCAATCGAAAAGCAAGAAGCAGAGGAAGTATCGGAATCAGGTTCACAAACTGCTGAATTTGATGGATCCGAAAAAACGAAAGTCAACTCAGAGTCTGAACAACCTGAATCAGCTATAGCCGAAAACTCATTAGCGATTACTGAGACGATAAATCCGACCGAAAACGAGAGCCCATTGGAACCTGGCGAATCCTTAGAAACAAAGGAGGTATCGCCAATAGCTGAATCTTTAGATGGTGGCAAGGAACCGCTCGATAAAGAATGTTCTGATATAGCAGAAGAATCCACTAGCTATGAAGCCACAGAGAAAGCAGAGCTGGATGAAAAACCCGAAAAACCCAAGGTTCCAGAAGATGCAATGAAATCAGAGACTTCAATAATAACTGAAAAAATTGAAATTCTATCCCCTGAGATAACAGCAGATCCATCGTCACCGAAGAGCAATATGAACCCTGACACTCTACAAGATCTCACATCAGAAGGAACCATAGAGGAATTAGAACCAGATGTAGTGGCAAGCTCCCCTGAAACACTAGAAGTGCCAATAGAAAATGGTTCTGAAGAAGAGGAACCATCTGCAGAATCAGAAGAGTTATCAGATCAATCTATAGAAGATGCAGAAGCACTGGCAGATGATGAGGATGAAATGGAAGAACCTTCTGCTCCAGCCTATACACCAGGACATAGAATGTTCCTGGAAGATAGAAGGAGGAAGAGAAAACGTTAACTGAATGATAGTAAAGACAGGATGTCTCTATGCGATAGATAGGGAATGATTCGTGAATGCCTTTAAGTAGGGGGCGATGTTCGCATCGGCAGACTGTGTGAGAATATACTCCAAATCGGCCCCCAAAACTAAGCAAATGATTCTTTAATTATCGAAGTGCTCGAAAAAATATTTGAGAAGGCTGACTTTAGCTGGCTGGAGCCAGCCTTCTTACCATTTCTTTAACTCCCAGGATATTGATTACCCTTCGTAGGTTGTATGCCAGNATGTGCAGCTTGTTTTCTGCCGCTACTGAATCAAGACCACGGGTTAGAAAATAGCTGTAACCCCAGGTCCTCTTTATTGTTCCAAATGGATGCTCTACAATCATTTTCCTTTGCTTGTACAGTTGCTGGTTTTCCCTGGTTCGCCGCTCTATTTCGTCCAATAAGTCCTGTTGCAGGTTGCGGTGAATAGTCCTCCCCTTCTGGGCTTTTGTGCATTGCTCCTTTAATGGGCAGTCTTTACAGGCTCGATAGTTTTTGTAAATTTGGTATTTTACTCCGTATGATTCTGTTATTCTGCTAGGATACAGTACCTGTCCGCCAGGACAATGATAAACATCTTGTTCTTGGTCATACTGAAATTTATCGGCTTGAAATTCGGGATTGGCTATATTGCCAGCAAACTTTTGCCTGGGTACATATGTCTCTATATGGTTGGTCTCACACTCCGCTAAATCGTTGGTGGAATAATAGCCTTTATCTGCTAGCACTTTGATTTCTTTTACACCCAATGTTTCCTTGGCTTGCTTGGCTATGGGGCTTAGCTGTCCTTGATCAGCTGGGTTGTTTATTACTTCACTNTCTACTACTAGCTTATGCTTCTGGTCTACGGCGGTTTGTACGTTGTAGCTGACTTCTATTCCATTATTGTTCACGACCATTAACCGGGCATCTGGGTCGGTGGTGGAGACTTCTGTAGATCCGGTTTCGTCCATCTGCTGTTGCATAGCTAAATATTTGGCTTTACGGCTTTTTAGTTCTTCTATGCGCTGCCGGATTTCCTCGGCAGTGGGTACATGGATATCGGCCTCATCTTGGTCATTACTATCTAATTCACTCAGATAGTGGTTGATTTTTTCGTCGATATATTTTAAGTGCCTTTGGATCTTCTTTTGATTGAAATTGCTGCGCTTGGAATTGCTGGCTCTGAATTTGGAGCCATCCACAGCTATTACGTCTTTACCGTACAGATCCCAGTCCTTGCATAGCATGGTAAACTGCTTGAAAACTCCTTTTAGGGCTTTGGAGTTATCTTTTCTAAAATCGGCTATGGTCTTAAAATCGGGTTTTAGTTTGCGCAATAGCCATATCAACTCTAGATTCCGACCGGCCTCGTCCTCTAATCTCCTAGAAGACCTAATGCGGTTTAGGTACCCGTACAGGTAGAGCTTTAACAAGTCGCGGGGGTCGTACGGGGGCCTCCCGATATTATTGGGCTCTGCTTTCTGAAATCCAAGCTCTTGCATATCTAGTGAGTTTACAAAGGCTTCGATTACTCGAACCGGATTATCTTCTGTAATATAGTCATCTATGGCTTCTGGAAATAGGGTGATTTGGTAGCGGTCTTCACCTTTAATGTAAGCCATTATCCCACCTCGCTATCACCCTATTTATTCGACTTTTGCCTGCTTTTCTCCTATCTGTGTGAAAGACTTTTCACACAGTCTGTCACGCCGTGCTTATCCAGTGCCAGAGCGGCCGGTTCGTTGAATAAGGCGGTATCGATGCTGCCATCCTGGTAGCCAGCATTTCCGGAGCTTGAGCCGGCGAAAGTGGTAACAACTCCGGCGGGGTCGATTTTGCGGATAGCATTATTCAAGGTATCGGCTACATAAAGATTACCGCTTTGATCCAGGGCTAAGCCGCTGGGGGAATCGAACTGCGCTTCCAGAGCAGAACCGTTCTTATAACCGGCCTTACCTGTGCCCGCCAACGTGGTGACCTGGCCATCGGCAATTTTGCGGATAACATGGTTCTGGGTGTCGGCCACATAAATAGTTTCATGCGGTGCTACTACCACTGCTCTGGGCCGGTTGAACTGGGCTGCTGTCGCAGCGCCGTCTTTATAGCCTCCCTGGGGGAAGCCCAAGGAATCCTGGCCATCATTACTCCCCGCCACTGTTTTTACAACTCCATTGGCTATTACTCGAATGGAGTTATTATAGGAATCAGCCAAATAGAGAAGGCCCTGATCATTCACTGCCAATCCATACGGTGAATAAAACTCTGCCTGGTTAAGGGCTCCATTGGTTAACCCAGGTGCGCCCGTGCCCGTATAAACATGGAGAGCATTCTCTTGGGCAGATAGGGCCTGAGGAAAACATAGCAGCGAAAATACTATTACCCCGACAAAAAACAGCTTACTGACCGTGAATAAGCGCATAAAAACACCCCGAATGTAAATATTTTAGATATTGTCTAATATTCCCGTTTTAAATTACTATTCCTGCCAAAATGGATCCAATGAACAATTATTTTTAACCGTAGAAATGCTCCCTAAAGGTGCATTTTTTTTTGGTCGGGTGAGAAAACTATACTTGACAACAAAGGAGATGGCTCAGTGCGAGTAAGGAATATAAAGAATCTTCCTCTGTTTTTTTCACCAACCGCTTCGATAGTGGGACGGGTGGAACGGGCGGTGATAGGTGATGATCTGCGCCTGGCTTATGTCATCGTTGAGACAGATGAAATGGAAACTGGCATGATAAATGCCCAAGATCTGGAGCTTACTGCTGAATCCGTTATTATCCGTGACTTGAATAGTATTAAATCCTACCAACACGGGGAAGAATTATCGATATATGAAAGGAAATTGGGAGACCGGATCTATGATGGAGAAGGTAGGGAGATTGGGGCAGTCAGCGACTTTTTTTTATCCAATGATCAAAGAGTCAGAGAAATTGAGGTCTCAACGGGGGTATTGAGCGATATTTTACAGGGACGCAGTCAAATCCCGGTTGAACAAATACACTGGAAAAGCATCAGCAGTGGTCTGATAGAGCAGCAAGGGAGTGATTGAATTGATTACTCGTTGTCCCATATGTCGTGGTTTGCAAGTGGGCCGAGTAGGCAGTGACCAATATTATTGTTGGAACTGTTTTATGGAGTTTAATTATAATCGCGGCAAGGTGAATCTCTATGAAGTAGCCGAAGATGGAACCTTGATAGCTACAGAACGTTCATCGGGATTACTGTAAACGGAGGTGGAACTATGAGGGAATGGTCAGCTATGTTGATGGGAGTCGTGCTGGGTGTAGCCGGTACCTGGTATTATCTTAATAATGAAGGTAAGGTCAATCAGCAGACCCGCCGGATAAAAGCCCGCTCCAGACGGGCTATGGATATGGTCAGCAATATCGGATCATCAGCTGAGGAGATGCTGGAGAGGTAGCTGTGACAGATTTGAATAGCCGACGTTGGAGCCGTTGGATCTTGGTACTGGTGGTTGTTGCAGCCACCATTTACTTTTTATATAGGGTTCGCGAGGTGACCATGCCTTTTATCTGGGCTGGTCTGCTGGCCTATTTGCTGTTTAGACCAGTTCAGTTTATAGAAAAGCAAGGTCTCAAAAGAGTATGGGCAATTTTGCTGTTATATGTGGTGATCATAGTAGCACTGGGCACGATCTTCTACTTTGCCCTGCCTGGGTTGATCCGGGAACTGACGGAAATGGCCCGAGCCATCCCTCAGTACGCTCACGAGGCTCAGCATATGGCAGATCGCCTGCAAAACCTGGATATCCCGGTACGACTAGGGGAAATCGTCAAGGAGAATATCTCCCGGGTCAATGAAGTTGTGTACCAGGGTTTACGAAATTTTGTGGGGGGCTTGTATAGCTTTCTCAGCAAAGTGTTGGCTATCGTCTTTGCACCGATTCTAGCCTTTTACATACTTACCGACTGGGAAAAAATACGAGATTCTTTTCTCAAATTATTTTCTCCGCGGGGACGCCGGGAAGCGCAAGAGTTGTTTTCCTCCCTTGATACAGTTCTTATTGAGTTCTTCAAAGGCCATCTGCTGGTAGCTACTTTTGTCGGTGCCATGGTAGGCCTGGCCGCCCTTTTGCTGGGAGTGAAGTTTCCTCTTATGCTGGGGATTCTGTCGGGGGTCACCAACCTGATCCCCTACTTCGGGGCATTTCTAGGTGGAGTACCAGCCGTAGCCGTAGCCTTGACTGAATCCTGGCAACTAGGTTTATATATGACCCTGGCCATATTTGTTATTCAGCAGGTGGAAGGCAATCTGATCACTCCCAAAGTTATCGGTGGCAAACTGGGCATACACCCGCTGCTGATAGTGTTCTCCCTGTTGGCGGGCGGGAAACTATGGGGTATTTGGGGCATGCTGGTAGCGGTTCCTTTGGCAGCGGTGTTGAAAGTCTTGGTCAGCTGGTTGTATTTGAAATTAGTGGAGTAATCTCACTGGCAATTGACACAACCCCTTAGATAAAAGAAAATAAGTAGACAAGTTATTGTAGTCTGTTTAAACATAAAATGCGCAGATCACTAGTGGGAAAGAGGAGGCTACCAACGTGTGGACCAGTAACCAAATCCGTAAAACCTTCCTGGAATATTTCCAGCAGCATAACCATACCATAGTAGACAGTTCATCATTGGTTCCAGTCAATGATCCAACTCTGCTATTTACTAATGCCGGTATGAATCAGTTTAAGGATGTGTTCCTAGGAATAGACCGCCGCAACTACGTACGGGCTACTACTTCACAGAAATGTGTGCGAGCGGGCGGAAAACATAATGATTTAGATACTGTGGGAAGGACTCCCCGACATCATACTTTTTTCGAAATGCTGGGTAATTTTTCTTTTGGTGATTATTTTAAAGATGAGGCTATTCACCTGGCCTGGGATTTCTTGACCCAGGTAGTCAAACTGCCTCAGGAGCAACTCTATGCTACGGTCTATAAGGACGATGACCAGGCTGCGGAAATTTGGGCTGATAAAATAGGTATCCCGCCCCACCGCATAATTCGCTTGGGCGAAAAGGACAATTTCTGGAGTATGGGAGATACTGGACCCTGCGGCCCCTGCAGCGAAATCATTTTTGACCGGGGCCAGGAACATGCCTGTGGTGATAACTGTGCTATCGGCGACTGTGACTGCGACCGTTGGCTGGAGATATGGAATTTGGTATTTATGCAGTACAACCGGGATGAAGCCGGGGTCATGACCCCTCTGCCGCGTCCTAGCATTGACACCGGTATGGGCCTGGAAAGGCTGACTTCCATCCTGCAGGGTGTGGCTAGCAACTTTGATACTGATTTATTCCTGCCCATTATTGCCCAGATCGAGACCCTGACCGGGCAAAAATACGATCCGGGAGAAAAAGGGTTCCCATTCCGGGTTATTGCCGATCACAGTCGGGCCTGCACCTTTTTGATAGCAGATGGAGTTCTGCCCAGTAATGATGGACGAGGCTATGTTTTACGCCGGATCCTGCGCCGGGCGGTGCGATTTGGCAAACTATTGGGCATCGATCAGCCCTTCCTATATAAGAATGTGGACGTAGTATGCAGTTTGATGCAGGAGGCTTATCCTTATTTAGGTGAACGCCGTGACTTTGTAGCCCAGGTCATCCGCATGGAAGAAGAACGCTTTTTCGTTACTCTCAATGAAGGGCTCAAGAAAGTTGAAGAGATCCTGCAACAAAGCCGTCAGCGGGGTGAAAATATCATCGATGGTGAAGCGGCCTTCATGCTCTATGATACTTTTGGTTTCCCGCTGGATTTGACCGAAGATGTAGCCAGTGAAAATAATTTTACTGTGGATACGGTTGGATTCAACCGCATGATGGAGGAACAACGTAATAGAGCTCGCCAGGCTAACCAGGGCGAAACCGCTTTTGTCCAGGATCGCCTCTTGGCGGAATTGCTGGCTTCAGTACCAGACGTAGAATTTACCGGTTATGATAGTCTGCAGGAGGAGTCTACTATTGTGGCTCTGGTGCAAAATGAGGCTCGAGTCGCCCAGGTCACCGGGGGAGAGGTGATGCTGGTAAGCGCATCCACTCCCTTCTATGCCGAAAGTGGCGGTCAAGTCAGCGATAGTGGTGTCATTCAAGGGCCTAATGGGGTGATGGAGGTGCGCTCAGTTCATAAAACAGCGGACTGGATCATCCATCTGGGCGTGGTAGACGGATCCTTTCAAGAAGGACAATCTGTACAGCTTAAGGTAGAAAACGGTCTGCGCCTGGATACGGCTCGCAACCATACCGCCACCCACCTTCTGCATCGAGCTTTGCGCCAGGTTTTGGGCGACCATGCCCAGCAAAAGGGCTCTCTGGTGGAACCCGATCGTCTGCGTTTTGACTTTTCTCATTTGTCTCCGGTAAGTGAGGAGGAACTTGAGGATATAGAGCTGCGTGTGAATCAAGCTATTTGGAATAATTATCAGGTGGCCACCGCTGTTACAGGAATAGATGAAGCCAGAAAGATGGGAGCCATAGCCTTGTTCGGCGAGAAATATGATGACCAGGTGCGGATAGTACAGGTAGGGGATTTCAGTATGGAGCTATGCGGAGGAACCCACATCTCCAGTACTGGTCAGATCGGCTTGTTTAAGATCCTAAGTGAAGGCAGTGTTGGGGCAGGCCTGCGTCGCATAGAGGCAGTTACCGGACGCAGCGCCTGGCAGTACGTTAACAGCCTGGCGCAGGAACTGAAAACCTCAGCCCAGCTGTTAAAAACCACTCCTCAGGAGGTCAGCCATCGGGTGGAGCAATTGCATCACCAGTTGCGTGAACGGGAGCGGGAGTTGGAAACCCTGAAAGCCCAGATGACCAAAGCCGCCAGCCAGGATCTGCTGGAAAAGGCGGAAACAGTTGGCGAGGCTAAAGTGCTGATCGAGTCGGTAACGGCAGCTGATGCGAACAGTCTTCGTCAGAACGCGGAAATGCTGCGGGACAAACTAGGGACGGCGGTAGTTTTACTGGGGTCAGTCACTAATGGCAAGGTGTTGTTCGTGTGTTTTGTTAGCCCCGAACTGGTGAAAAGAGGAATCAATGCCGGCCAGATAGTAGCTGCCGCTGCTCGGGTAGCCGGGGGTGGCGGAGGAGGAAGAGCCGATATGGCTCAAGCTGGTGGCAAAGACCCGGCTAAGCTGAAGGAGGCTTTAGCATCCGCCCGGCAAATGGTAGAAAAAACCTTGCAATAAACAAAGGATAAGCGGCTCACAGCGTAGAAAACTTGCACTCTAAGGAGGTGTTAGTCATGCCTCAGGGATCAGATAAAACAGTCAGCTTCAAACTGGATCGCGAAAGCGAAGAGAAGGTGCGTGCTATTCTGCAGGAGGTTTACCAGGCCTTGGCCGAAAAAGGCTATAACCCCATCAATCAACTGGTGGGTTATATGATATCTGGCGACCCTGCCTACATAACCAGTCATAATGAAGCCCGTCATCTCATTTGTAAAATTGAACGGGACGAGGTTCTGGAAGTCCTGTTAAAGAGCTATTTGCAGAAGTGATAGAGTCTGAGATTACGAAGGTGTCATCCTGAGGAGGGACGACCGACACAGGGACGACACAAGGGGACGGTTCTGTTGTGTCCCTTGTGTCCTCCGATATACCTCGCGTTCTAGCAGGTGAGCGAAGTAGTAATAAGTATACGAAGGAAATATTATGAGAATAATGGGCTTAGATGTGGGAGAAAAGCGCATCGGGATTGCTGTCAGTGACCCCATGGGATGGACAGCTCAAGGTCATTCGGTATTGCAACGCAGTAGTCTTACCAAGGATCTGGCTAAACTTAGGGAACTGTGTCAGCAGTTGGAATGTGAGTTGCTGGTGGTAGGACTGCCGCGCAATATGGACGGAACTCTGGGTCCCAAAGCCGAGGAGATCCAAGAGTTTGGCGGAAGTTTGCAGGAAAATCTCGGCTTGCCTATAGAGTATTGGGATGAGCGTCTTACTACTCGTAGTGCTGAGCGTGTCCTTATCGAAGCCGATATATCAAGACGCAAGCGTAAACAGGTTATTGACAAAGTGGCGGCAGTCTATATCCTACAAAGTTACCTTGATGCCCAAAACCAAAATCATAGGTTTGACAAGTAAAGCAGGTAAATATTAGAATGTGACTAGTTTTCGAAATGAGGTGAAGAAATGACCCATGAGGAGATATTTGATGAAGAGTATCCCATACTGGTTCTGGTAGATGACGAAGGAGTAGAGCATCAGTTTGAACTGCTGGCGGAACTGGAAATTGAGCAGGATGTTTACCGGGTTTTAGTTCCTCTGGAAGACGAAGAGGAATTGGCAGATGAAGAAGAGATCGAAGTCATCATTCTCAAAGTAGTCCATGATGAGGAAGGCAATGAGTTCCTGAGTGATATAGAAGATGACGAGGAATGGGAGCGAGTGGCTGACGCTTGGCAAGAACTGGTGGAGTCCGAAGAACTGTAAACATAGCGAAACAGGGGAGAAGCAGGGACTTCTGCCCTGTTTTTTTGTGAAAAACTGTATTCACATGGGTGGATTAATCTAGACTATAAGCGAGGACTTATTCTTTATTTAAACTACTGCTAGGCTGGGGACGATAATATCGTATAATAGTGAAAGAGGAGAATAAGCTGTACTACATTCTAGGTTGTGGGGGTTAATTCTTGATTAGTGCAAAACTTAAAAAAGGGCTGGTTTTTGTTCTGGTGGTGATCGCCGGCATAATCGCAGCCCTGGTGCTCTATTTTTACCAATTTTTCTATCAGACTGATCAATTCTTGCCCGGTGTGGCCATCGCTACGGTGCCGGTGGGTGGCCAGGATCGGTATGAAGTGGCTTCTGACATAGAAGCACATTTTGATAGGCTATATCAAACGCCGGTCAACTTTTATTTTCGGGAGTTCTCTTATAGCACCACCATGGGTGAAATATGCAAAAAAACAAGTATCGACAAGGTTATTGATGAGATTTGGGAACAGGAGCAGGAACGGGGCATCCGCTCCAAACTCTTAAATCTGGATGGAGCTCGCGTGATCGCTTATGCCCCACCTATCGAATATAACCAGGCTGTCCTGGAAAAACTGGCTGAAGAGTGGAATCAACATATAGGACAGCCACCCGTTGATCCGCAGCTGGAAGTCGATCGAGATCGGGGATTGATCGTGGTGCCTGGTAAGGAAGGAAAACAGGTGAACATTGCAGCCACCTGGGATACCATGCCCACTCAATGGTCTGCTTGGGAAGAACTAAAGATCCCTATAGTGGTTGACCAGGTTTACCCATCCATCAGTGAAGAAGATCTAAAAGTAATGGGGGAACTTTCCTCAGCTATCACCTGGTATAACAGTGGTGAGATAGATCGAACTCACAACCTGGTAAGGGCTGCTTCGGCTATAAACGGGCAGGTAGTAAATCCAGGCGAGGTTTTTTCCTTTAACAAAACAGTGGGTGCCCGCTCTTTTGAAACGGGCTATCGTGATGCCATGGTCATTGTCAGTGGCAGATTTGAACCAGGTGTGGGTGGAGGAATCTGTCAGGTGTCTTCCACTCTGTATAACTCGGTTTTGAAAGCTGATCTGGAGATTGTCGAACGTCATAATCATGCTTTGGCTGTGGCCTATATTCCGGTGGGATTGGATGCTACCGTTAGCTGGGGGATTCAGGATTTTCGGTTTAAGAACAATACCGATCATCCCATTTATATCCGTACCAATACCGGGGGCGGTCAACTAACCGTCACCATATACGGACATTTGAGCAACAAAAAGCGCATTGAACTTACCAGTGTTGTTGATAAAGTAATACCTTTTCAGGAGATCCGTCAGGAAGATCTCACTTTGAATCCTGGCGAGGAGAAGATCGACCAGAAGGGCTTCCCGGGCTATGTAGCTCGTTCCTTTAAGCTGGTTTACGATGAAAACGGCAATGTCGCCCAACGCACTCAATTGGCTACTGATCATTATAGACCACTCCATAC
>JGI24707J26582_10002650_pt1 | contig 13308 bp, 11 predicted proteins | sample BioPla1DNA1_FD_26582 | JGI IMG/M metagenome (IMG submission 26582) | reverse complement strand
CTGAAAATATGTGAAAACTAGAGAACCGCCGTATACGGAACCGTATGTACGGTGGTGTGGGAGGTCGGTAGATAAAATAATTATCTACCTCCTACCCGATTCATGACAAGGAATTGATTTGCCCATTCATCTTGCTTTGAACTTGAAAGTTTATAGAGGGCTGATATTTGAAATGCTCTGTATATCCTAGATTGCTTTGTGATTATGTTACAGATTTCCATGTTTGGTTTGAGCTATCATTCAGTTACAGCTAAGTACATATATCATGGTATTCTACGGGATTATAAGGGAGGCATTAATAAAGTATGGATCAAAAGGTTATGGAGAAATCAATGAGAAAGGCCAGAAAAAAGGCAGAAGTTATGCAGTCAGAGTGTGTGGCATGCGGAAGTTGTGCTAATGTATGTCCCCGTGAAGCAATAGTAATTGTTCACGGAGTTTATGCCAAAGTGAATGAAGACCTTTGTATCGGCTGCGGTAAATGTAAGACGGCTTGTCCAGCCTCAATAATAAAACTGGAGGTGAGAGACAATGAAGAATACTAAGAAGTGGTATGAATACCTATGGATTTTCTCATCCGTTTATCTTGTACTAGGCTTTGTGAATATTCTATTTGCATGGATTGGTATGATATGCTTTATGCTGCCGCTAGTAATCTCCATCATGAAAGGTAGTAAAGCGTATTGCAATCATTACTGCGGGCGGGGGCAATTGCTGGATCTTCTGGGTAATCGGTTCCGTCTATCTCGCAAGAAAGATATTCCCCCATTCATCCGTTCAAAATGGTTTCGATATGGTTTCCTGCTATTTTTCCTCACCATGTTTGGGATTATGATATATAATACGTATCTTGTCTTTGCGGATGTCCGTGAGCTTAAGGAAGTAGTAACCTTACTATGGACATTTAAGCTGCCTTGGAGCTGGGCTTATACAATTGATATTGTAAATCCGTGGGTAGCACAATTCGCTTTTGGTTTCTATAGTGCGATGCTAACATCAACGGTGTTAGCGTTAATCACCATGGTGCTATTTAAACCAAGATCATGGTGCGTATACTGTCCGATGGGTACGATGACGCAGACAATATGTAAAATAAAAAGTAATGGGAAGCTGCAATAAATAGACCTTAGGTGATGTTTTGAGGTGACTCCTAAAGCTAATTTTAAATTTACAATTAGGAGGCACCTCAATGTGATTACTTAAAGGTCTATTTTTATTTCATGACAAGTGCATGCACTCGCCGGTTCAGCTTGTTCATGATAAAAGGATTTGCTTACCAAATCTTTTAATCACATTATTCTAGGCTAAAAAATCATCCAGCTGCTTCATGGTATAATTTCAAAAACCGTAACTTGATTAAAGTCTGTTACATTCCTGGAACCATAAACCCCTAGGAATAGCTTCGTTTGGTCATAACTTGTTCCCAAGCAGGTATAGAAAGCAGACTGTGTTCCAAAATCATGATCAACTTCAATAATGCTATATTCATTTTGCTTCCTATATTCTTGCAGCTTCGTGTAAGCCAAAACTCCTCTAGCAGGAGACTGTCTGGGCTGTCCTCTGCGTACGAAATCAGTAAATACAACACCATAAGTTAAAGCAGGGATAAGATTTCCCATATACACTTGAACGCCGGTAAGTGCTGTTCCTTCAAATTTATTTGGCCTAGGGTCTTGATGATAATAGCAGGTCAATGGCGTAAGCTTTTGCGAAGCGGTGCGGATGGCATCCTCATAATAAGCAATGAATTTCTCACTAATAGATTCATTATTAGTGCAATTTCTGATTATTGATGTAGGCAAGTCGCCTTCCCATCCGCGCCAACCCAAATTAATAAATCCGCGTAATTTGAGTTCCGAATTTGCTTCAGCCGCCTGTGTAATTTCTCTTACTGGAATTGGGTTATAATTATCAAATAAAAAGATTGATTCAACCAAATCCTGTCCTACATTACCGACGTATTTTAAATATCGGTCATACAATCTTTGATAGGAGATACCCGGTATATTACGNACTCCTTTGGCAATAACCGTAAGCGTTTCCTGAAGTGGCTGCGGAAGTTCATCAAAACGAGTAGCAGCNGGTGGTTCTCCGATTCTAATATCCTGATTAACATCAATTTCTATGATTTTCCCGGCAATCTCCATTATGTCCTGACTTAAATTAAATGGATCATAACCGGAACCGCCATCTCCGGTGGTTAAAACAAGCCTTCCTGTTTCCGGTGAAAAGTTCAGGCTATTGACGCCATTATGATTCATAAAAGGTCGTCTCATGATGAGTAAGGATCGTCGCTTTAGTGCCTGCCCTGATGGTTGAAAAATCCATTCTTCAACGGTATCGATATGATCATATCGGGTTTCCCTATTGGTCCATTGTAAAGTTAAGGTTTCCTGATCACAGGGATTCGGAGAAAATCCAGGTAGGGCTCCGGGGCCTTGAGATCCGGCAATAGAATAGTGGAGATAGAAGAGTCCGTTGTAATAAAAATCAGGATGAAAAGCCAGCCCCAATAATCCCCGTTCATCATAACCTCCTCCTGAACTGCCTAAATCCAGAATTCGTTGGCGAATATCTAAAAACCTTCCGATAGTGCCATTTCTTAAGTAAAAGATTTCCCCTACTTGTGTTGCAATGATGATACTTTCTATCCAATCTCCTGGCAGTAATGTGGTTTTAATTACGGTGGGTAAATTTAGCCGGGTGACCAANGGATGTAATTTCACACGTACTTTTTCCAACATATCATAACCTCTAATTGNTCTTTCATTTATCAATATGATTTGACAAGTTCTATTAGTACCATTTCCTTGACCTCTATCGCGATTATTGTCTTGGAATGTTCCTTTATTAGCTANCCACATCATTGCTTTNCCTTACCTATCNTCAGTATTGCACAGGTTCCTAATCCTTTGGTACTGGTGTACTGGAGGCCATATTCTGGTCCATAATAGAGTTGTACCCGGTGATGAACATTCTGAATACCATAGCCGTTACTATCGGAGGTAAGAATATTGTCGCATTGCGCTTTGGTCATTCCACAACCGTTATCTAATACTTTAAACAACAAGGCTTGTTGCTCCTGATGACAGGAAATGGTAAGTATTCCTTTGTCAGGCGTTTCTTTATGATCAATACCGTGTATAATTGCATTTTCTACTAGTGGCTGCAGCAGCAGGTGTGGCATAGTAAAGGAATACACAGATTCATCGATGTCATATACGATATCAAAGGAATTGGAGTGCATCATTTGTTGGATTTTTGCATAGGATATAGTGTTTTGCAATTCATCTTTCACTGTTGTCAAGTCTTTTCCTTTGTTTAGCGTGGTGCGGTAGAAGGTAGAAAGCAGCTGTGCCATCTGGCTAATATCTTCTTGACCTGCGATGATTGCTTTCCCGTTGATTAAGGAGAGGCTGTTATACAGAAAATGAGGATTAATTTGTGCTTGTAAAGCTTTCATTTCATATTCCTTCTGTACGATTTTACTTTTTAATACTTCATCGATAAGATACTTCAATCGTTCCACCATTTTCCGAAAGACATGAATTAAGTTACCAATTTCATCTTCCGAAGTATATTGCACGGTAATGGTTAAATCTCCTTGCTCAATTAACTTCATATTTCTTGACAAAGCCAACAGTGGCCGGACTACTACCTTAGAAAGAAGGACACTGGATAGAAGTACGACCGCTAGGGATAGTATAATAAAAATGAATACAATAATTGTTATCTGATTGGCAGAAGCGGATACCGTTTCGATTGGACGGTATAGATAGACGCTCCATGGTACAGAGGATAGCGAAGACTGTTCAACGACATAGTTATCTAATGCTGTATTTTTTCCATTGTTTGATGTTAAAATCGCAGAAATAGGAGCATCATTATATTTTGTATCCGTAAAGTTTGCATATTGATATATAGCATGGCCATTCTGGTCAAATATTATAATCCCATAGAATTCATCAAATAGCGCTTCCGTTGAACGGAATAGGCTGTTGGCATCAATCGACATACGGATAATGTTTGTATACGATGAATGTTTATTATACAACTGGCAGATGAGGGAAAGGGTTTGCTTGTCCTGCGATATTGTGAAAAAGGGCATGGTATGATTGTATGCAATCTCATACCATGGAGCATTGGTAATATCCGATAGTGGACGTAAGATATCACCATGTGGATATATTGTATTATCGGTATAAACGGTGATTGAATCAATGGTGCTATGCAAGGTGCGTATTGTTAAAAACAAGGGGTCTATGACGTCTCTATATGTTAAATACATATCAAAATTGTTGCTATAGTTTTTGGATAAGCTAGATCGCATATTTTCATTCCAGATAATATGGCTCATAGCCGCAAAATAGGAATTGATTTTATAGTCAAGATTACTTACTTCCTGGTGAAGGGTTTCCTTTAGGGCGGTTTCTTCACGTTCAATTAATAGGCGCCGTGTCTGAATATAGGTAAAGGACCCCAGTAGAAGAACAGGAATTAAGCTAATTACCAGAGTAATATAAGCAATCTTTCTACGGAAACTAAGATTTTTAAATACTATTTTTAACCTTTGCATTCTCCTGACCCCCTCGTTTGTCTATAGGTCTCCGGTGACATACCATATTCCTCCNGAAAGATTCGACAGAAATAGGATACATAGGAATAGCCTACTTCTTGGCTAACATCTGCAATTTTCATGTTTGTAGTTAGTAATAAGTCCTTAGCTTTCTCCATACGGACATTTTTAATATATTTATTAAGACTGATGCCTGTCACTTGACTAAACATACTGCTTAAGTATTTGGGACTTAAGAATACAATATTAGCCAATGCGTTTAGGCTTAAGTCTTCTTTATAGTGGGATTGTATATATTGTTCCACCAGTAGAATCGCATGTTTTGGAGACTGGTTTTCAACTTCCATTTGCTTAACAACCTTCTCCATAAAACTTTCAATATAATGACGAATATCTACAAAGTATCGGAACTTATAGATTTCTTCTGCTATATTATTAAAATCTTGGTCATTTACTTCCGGTAGAGCATTCGTTAAAAGCTGTAATAATGTTGTACAAAGATATCGAATATATATATGGGATATATTTGATATATTGTTATATTTGTCTAGAAGGAAATTAACGTTCTTTTTCAAATCCTTGATATTTTTTAACTGAATTGCCTGGGATATATTTTTCATGATAGTGCTATCCTGTTCAGCAGATACCACATCTCCATAGTCTGCATTATCATTATTATCCCTTTGAGGATTACCGTAGAAATGTTCCTCAATATATTTCGCAGACCTTGCTTTTTGGGTATCCCTCATCTGAATCGAATGAATGATACCTGAGATGGATTTGTAAAATTCGTCTCCGTTAATTGGTTTTAGTATATAATTAACAGCGCGAAGGGATAAAGCGGTTTTTACATACTCAAAATCATCATATCCACTAAAAAATAATATTTCAATTTCCGGTTGGATATTTCGTGCTTTTGCAGCTAGCTCCATTCCGTTAAGAAAGGGCATCTGAATATCAGTAAGAAGGATATCAATTGAATTTCCCATCAATAATTCCACCGCGTCCCTGCCATTGCCAGCTTGCAATATTTCAAGTTTAAAATTATATTTTTGAATTAAAAAAAGAATGACGTCGCGTTCGTCTTTTTCATCATCAACAATTAGTATTTTATACATAAAAACCTCCTAGATTATCTAGTGTTTATAGTATAACATTTTGCGAAAACATAAGCAAATGTTAAAAAAGAAAGGGAAAAAGTATCGTAAATGTGGAAAAACTATTATTTACGGAAAGTTTCTTTATCCTTATACTATAGATATACTTAATCAATGGCCATTGTTCGGTAGGAGAAAAGAAGAATATTTCAAAGGGAATAATATGGGAGGTTTAAGATGACGAAATTATTAAAAAGATTCTCAGCAATCGTGCTGTCTGCTACACTGGTAATTTCAATTACTGCCTGCAAAGCGAATGATGGAAACAATAAAAAGAACGATGAACCAAAAAACAATAATTCCCAAACTGTAACCGATATTTCAGAAACAACCGATCCTTTTGGCGCTTATGAAAACGAAATTGTAGTTACCATGGGAAGGCAAACATTACAGAATCCCAAATTACCAGAAGGGGATACTTACGAGAACAATGCTTATACACGCTGGTTGAAAGACGAGCTCAACATAAAGATTGTAGACGAGTTTGAAGCCAATGGAGAAGACTACGACCGACATGTATCTTTAGCTCTTTCCGCTGGTGAAATTCCAGACATGATGAAGGTAGTTACATTAGATGAATTAGAAGAGCTATATGAGAATGATCTAATCGCTGATCTTACAGACGCTTACAATACTTATGCAAGTGATTACTTGAAAGAAGTTTATGCTTCCTATGGAGATCGTGCATTAAATAATGTAACCTTCGATGGAAAGATTATGGCTCTTCCAGGGACCAACACGGATTCAGGCCCAAGTATTGTATGGATTCGTAGTGATTGGATGGAGCAATTGGGAATCACCATTGACGAAGATGGAAACAAACAGATAACAATTGAAGAGTTAGAAATGGTTGCTAAGGAATTTATGGATAAGAATCCTGCGAATGCAGAAAACATAGTAGGTATGGCATTTGCACCATGGCTTACTTCTGGAGATCCGGATGGTANCTACAGTATGAACTCGATTGCTTACGCCATGGGAGCATTCCCAAAGACNTGGATGAACGTTGATGGTAAAGTTGTCTATGGCTCTCTAACGGAGGAGTCCAAAGAAGCTCTAGCAAAAGTTACGGAATGGTTTAAAACTGGACTTGTGGATCCTCAGTTAGGAACCAGAACCTGGGATGATATCTCTGCACTATTGGCAAATGGCCAAACCGGTATTACCTTTGGTACCTGGCATATTCCAGATTGGCTATTAAATAACGTTCGTGCAATGGATAGCAAGGCTACTTTCGAAGCATACGCGATTGAAGATGCAAACGGAATGGTTAACGTTAAGCATAATGATGCGACAGCTGGATATATCGTAGTGAGAAAAGATTTTGAATATCCGGAAGCTGCAATTAAGATTGCAAACTTGTTCTATGATAAGCTTTTAACTACACCAAATTTAGGAGAAGAATTTCCTGAGGTTGCAGAATATCTATCCATCGGTGTTGATGGTTCCACACGTCCATTTAATATCGAAGTAAACTCCTATACCTCCCTTCTAGATGACTATTCGGACATAGAAAGAGGTGTCAATGGAGAAATCACAATTGATGAAGCAAGAANAACAGAATCAAAGAACATCATTCAAAATGTGCAAAGCTATTTAGCAGATCCAGAAAATGCCGAATTAGTAGACTGGTCCAAATATCATTCCCGAATGAAGGGTGTTGAATTGATACAGAGCTTGACGGAAAGCAATACCTTTGCATGGTTAACACCTATATTTCCGCAGACCACACCAACCATGGAGACAAACTGGGCAAATCTTATGAAATTAGAAGAGGAAACCTTCATTAAAATTGCTACTGGAGCAATTGAATTAGAAGCCGGTTTTGATCAGTTTGTTGAAGAGTGGAATTCCTTGGGTGGCGAGCAGATTATTGCAGAAATTGAAGAACAATTAAAGTAATCATAGCATTTGGAAATGAAAACAGTCATTCTTCAAACGATAAAGTATGGCTGTTTTCTATTCAAATAGGAGGGCATTTATGAATAGGAGGAAACGATCGAAAAGAAGATATTCGGAAACCGTATATCATTTGATGATGATGCCGGGTATGTTCTTTCTGATTTTATTCAGTTATGTTCCCATGGTAGGAATTCTCATGGCCTTTCAAGATTTTGTTCCGGCAAAAGGGTTATGGGGATCTAAATTCGTGGGATTTAAGCATTTTATCTATATGTTTCAGCTGCCGGATATTGCTAAAATTGTAAGAAATACAGTCACAATTGCATTGGGAAAAATCATTATTGGTACTTTTATGGCAATCGCCTTTTCCATTTTGTTAAATGAAATACGTCATAAATTTTATAAAAAGAGTGTACAAACGATTGTATATCTTCCCCATTTCCTTTCCTGGGTGGTATTGGCTTCCGTTGTTGTTAATATGTTTAGTCTGGACGGCTCTGTAAATCAAATACTATCTTTCATTGGCTTAGAGAAAATTAACTTTCTAGGAAGCAACAAGACCTTTCAACCTTTGCTCATAGGAACAGATGTATGGAAGGAATTCGGTTATAACTCCATCGTTTATCTAGCAGCAATTACCTCTATTGACCCAGGATTGCATGAAGCAGCAGCGATTGATGGTGCTACTTGGTGGAANCGGGTATGGCATGTCACAATACCTGGGATGATGCCGATTATTCTTCTCATGGGAGCTATGAGCCTGACTAGTATTCTTAGTGCAGGTTTTGATCAAATCTATAATTTGTATTCACCAATTGTCTATGAGACGGGTGATGTTTTGGATACCTATGTTTATCGAATTGGTCTAGTTGGAAGGCAGTATAGTTTTGGTTCCGCAGTAGGTCTATTCCGATCCATGGTAGGAATGGTACTTCTACTCTCGGCGAATGGTTTGACTAAGAAATTGACAGATCGGAAAATATTCTAATAGGGTATCCGTGNAAAAATATGATTTTTACACACAAATTGAAAACAATTCACTTTGCAAATATTGTGCTCTGCAAACAAGCAAACAGAGATCTTCATGTAGAAAGTTTGCAGGAATTGATGAAAGGCATGGTTATTGATATGATAGNAAATAATAGCTTTCAATCACGATTACGGACCGTAATCATTTATATAATTGTTGCGTTGCTTGGTTTAAGTTGTTTGCTTCCCCTTTGGAATATTGTTGCAATTTCTTTTAGTGGAAGTGCTGCTGTAACAGCGAACAGAGTGGGACTTTGGCCAGTTGATTTTACCACTGCTGCTTATAAGAAGATCATGGAAGATAGCCAATTCTGGAGATCCTTTCTAATATCCGTTGTTCGCGTGGCATTAGCATTAGCAATTAATTTAATCTTAGTTGTTTTAATGGCATATCCATTGACAAAAAACAAAAAGGAATTTCGAGGAAGAAACATCTACATGAATCTTTTGATTTTCGCCATGCTTTTTAATGGTGGAATGATTCCTTCCTTTATTCTAGTCAAAGATTTAGGATTATTGAATACGATATGGGCATTGGTTTTGCCCGGTGCGCTGCCGATATTTAATGTAATTTTATTGATGAACTTTCTCCTGGGAATTCCTAAATCCTTAGAAGAAGCTGCAATTATTGATGGCGCAGGACCTCTGCAGGTATTAACGAGAATTCTCCTCCCAATTACGAAACCCTGTCTCGCAACAATCGCATTATTCAGTATTGTTGGCAGCTGGAATGATTTTTATAGTGGATTAATATATATTCAGAAGCCTAAGAATTATCCAATTATGACCTATATTCAGTCACTAAGTGTGGATATTCAAGAAATGCTGAAGTCCGGAATGAATAGTAGTGCATTGGAAAATATTACAGAATTATCGAATAAGAACTTAAACGCTGCGAAAATTGTGGTTGCTGTAATACCGTTACTAATGATCTATCCTATTCTACAAAAGTATTTAATTACTGGTATTGTTATGGGATCTGTAAAGGAGTAGCGATGAGGAAGAAGGTATGGTTATTAATCGGAATCACGATTCTTATCGTAGGTTTCGGAGTAGGAGTAAGTCGAATGATAGAGAATAATAGATATGATTTTAATGGCTTGGAGATCACAATTACTGGAACCGATAAATCTATGTATCCACCGAAGGATACAGCGAATATCAGTTATATCCTAACCAATACTTCTGAAAAAGAGAAAAAGGACATTTCCATCGTGCTAAAAGTGATGCATTTGGAGCAATTGGTTACGGAGATTCCTGTGCAGACGGTCAGTTTAGCGTCAGAGGAGCAACAGAAATTGGAATATCAGTATACGGTTCCAGAGGATGATTTTACTGGTTATCTTTTGGAAATTGGTATTGTGGATCAAAAAGGGAACTTTGTTGTTTCGGATACCATTGGTCTTGATGTGTCCTCTAGTTGGGTGAAGTTCCCTCGCTATGGATACTTGGCTGACTTTGGTAAGGATGTCGATACCGAAAGTAAGATTCAGCAAATGAATCGATACCACATTAATGGTATTGAGTATTATGATTGGCATTATCTGCATCATCAACCACTGGCGGACGGAGTCACTGCAGAGAGTCCGGGTTCTTGGAAGGATTGGTCAGGTAGAGAAATCTCTGGTGAAACGGTTGTGAATTACATTCAAGAAGCCAAAGAACGCAATATGGTAAATATGGCATATAATATGATTTATGCAGGAACGGATACTTTTTTCAAAGATCAGGAGGGGAATCCGACGAAGGCGAATGATTGGAAGTTATATTTTGCTGAGAATAATGATCGCGGAGAAGGCAATTTCACCTTCTATATGGGGACTTCCCCCTCTGGTAATGGCAACCTATATTTTCTTAATCCTTTAAATAAAGAATGGCAGAAACATATCTTTTCCGAGGAATTAAAAATATTTTCTGCTTTAGGCTTTGATGGCTGGCACGGGGATACGGTTGGTGATTGGGGTGAGATGGTAACTGCAAAAGGGGAACCCTTAGGTTATCATGCGGATGGTACTCCAATCTATTTGGTCAAGGATACCTATACCCAGTTCTTAAATGCGGCGAAGGAAGCACTGGGGGAAAAATATCTGTCCTTTAATCCGGTGGGAGCCCAGGGAATTGAGAATGCCAATGTAAGTCAGGCAGATGTTCTGTATACCGAATTTTGGCCATGGGATAATGACCGAGAAGGCAGGCCATATGATACCTATGCATCCCTTGTAAGAGAGGTGGAGCGTTCCAATGAAGATAGCAAAAGCGTTTCCTTTGATGGCAAAGGAAAGTCTCTTGTGGTAAAAGCCTATATTAATTATTATAAAACAAATGGATTTATGAATGCCCCTGGGGTGCTCCTTGCGGATGCGGCTGTATATGCGGCTGGTGGCAGCAGATTGGAACTTGGTAATGGGGAACGCATGCTTCATGTGGAGTATTATCCCGATGATGATATCTTAATGGATGAAGAGCTGACAGAGAAAATGAGGAATATGGCAGACTTCATTGTTGCTTATGAAAATCTGCTACGGGACGGCCAATGGACGAGTGAAAACTTAGTAAGCGTGGAAGGATATGCCTATGGTAAAGAAGGCGCATCCGATACCATCTGGACCTATACAAGAGCCGATTCTCAATACGATATCTTGCATCTAATTAATCTACTGGGTACGGATAATCAGTGGCGGGATGAGCGAGGCAAAAAGAATATACCTACCGAGGTTCGTGATATTCCAGTAACGTACTATACAGACAAAGATATTACTGCAATTTATCTTGCTTCACCAGATGTAAATGATAGCAGAAGTAAGGAACTAAGCTTTGAAAAAGGCGAAGATAGTAACGGATCCTACATTCAATTCAATGTACCTTTCCTACAATATTGGGATATGATTTATATGAAATAATGGAGGGAATTAACGATGGACCTGATGAACAAGCAAGACAAGTGGTGGAAAAATGTAGTGGTGTACCAAATTTATCCGAAAAGCTTCCAGGATAGTAATGGGGATGGAATTGGAGATATTCCAGGAATTATCTCTAGACTGGATTATTTACAAGAGCTTGGAATTGATGCTATCTGGCTCTCTCCAGTATACCGTTCACCACAGGATGATAATGGCTATGATATTTCCGATTATCAGGATATTGATCCAATGTTTGGTACCATGGAGGATATGGAAAACCTTATTGAAGAGGCAAAAAAAAGGGATATCCGCATTATCATGGATTTGGTGCTAAACCATTCCTCCGATGAACACGTTTGGTTTCAGGAGGCAAAAAAGAGTCGGACAAATCCCTATCATGACTATTATGTATGGAGGGATGGTGTGGAAGGAACCCCTCCCAATGATATGCGGGCTACCTTTGGAGGTTCTGCTTGGGAATGGGTACCGGAAGTGCAGCAATATTATTTCCATCAATTCGCTATCAAGCAGCCAGACTTGAATTGGGATAATCCGAAGCTACGACGGGAGATCTATGATATGATTCTTTGGTGGATGGAGAAGGGCGTTGGAGGTTTCCGATTGGATGTCATCGATCAAATTGCCAAAGAACCAGATAATAAGATTACGATTAATGGACCGAAGCTTCATGATTATATCCGTGAATTATCCAAAGAGACCTTTCAAAAGGGTGATATTATAACGGTAGGAGAGACTTGGGGTGCTAATCCAGAACGTGCAAAGCTATACAGCAACCCAGATAATAGCGAATTCTCTATGGTATTTCAATTTGAACACATCGGACTTGACCAGCAGGAAGGGAAATCCAAATGGGATTTAGCACCACTAGATTTTATTAAGTTAAAAAGAATTCTTGCAAAGTGGCAGAAGGAGCTGTATCAGACAGGCTGGAATAGTCTGTTTTGGAATAACCACGATTTACCAAGAATCGTATCTAGATGGGGCAACGATAAAAAGTATCGAGTGGAATCTGCGAAAATGTTTGCAACCATACTTCATGGTATGCAGGGAACCCCTTATATCTATCAAGGGGAAGAACTGGGAATGACCAATGTACGCTATGATATAGATGAATATCGCGATATCGAGATTTTGAACCTCTATAAAGAGAGAATAGAGGAAGGATATACCCACGAGGAAGTGATGACCTCCATCTATGCAAAGGGCAGAGACAATGCAAGAACACCAATGCAATGGGATGATAGTGAACATGCTGGATTTTCCCAAGGTACTCCTTGGATTAAAGTGAATCCGAATTATGTGGAGATCAATGCCAGAGCGGCATTGGCAGATGAAAATTCTATCTTCTATTATTATAAAAAGTTAATTCAATTAAGAAAAACAAATGATATTTTCGTTAAAGGTGATTTTAAACTTCTTTTTGAAGACCATCCTGAGCTATTTGTTTATACAAGGACTTGGGAGAAGTCTACTTTACTGGTGGTTGCTAATTTTTCAGGAAGAAAAATACCATTTGTTATGCCAGAGGAATATCAAACTCCTAAGAGTTGCCTAATAAGCAACTATGAAAAACATGAGGAAGGGTATTTACAGCCATATGAATCGGCAATCTTCTTGATTGAATGATTATACCCATGCTTAGCATAGAAGAATAAATAATATAAAACATAGATATCTTTAAACAAGTCTGGATAGATTTTGATTATTGATATCTATTTTTTTG
>JGI24707J26582_10002648_pt1 | contig 13311 bp, 11 predicted proteins | sample BioPla1DNA1_FD_26582 | JGI IMG/M metagenome (IMG submission 26582) | reverse complement strand
GATGTCTAAGCATAGTCGTCTTACCTACTTGCCTAGGGCCCGTAACTAAAATCACAGGATAATATTTACTAGTATCTAAAATGATTTTTTCAATAGCTCTTGCAATATACATTCTATTTCTCCGATATATATTTCATTTGCACTTTTCACTTCTCCGTCTAATCCAACACACAATCTTATTTTAGCCGAGAAATAAAAATAACTCAAATCTGGTCCATTTAAGAAAAAACAGTCGCTATAAAACTTCATGTTGACGAACCTGCTAACATTGCCTAGCTCATGCTGAAGCAATTGGCTTTGACGAAAGAGACTAGGAGCTAATTAAAAATAGTAACCTTCATAAATACTAAAGCAATGTGGCTAGAACCTTGCGAAATTCATCACGCATAGCTGGTCTTCTATATTTATCCATTAATCAAATGATAAGATTTTCTCTCTAATGCTTCTTCCAAAAAAAGATCTCTAAAAATTTTCTGATCAGAGTTATCATATAAAAATTGCCAAGCTAAATCCTTATCAATATTTTGTATTTTCTCATGGGCTAAGCTTAACAGCCCCTTTGAATCATAATCGAAGAAAAAGGCATCCAGCTCAGGCCGATAATAAAAACCTGCACTCTTGTTAACTAATGGAATCAAGTCTGATAAATTACTCTCATTCACTTCGCAGTGCTCAAAAAGATAGTGAAGAATAAATCGCTCAATCCTTCTCGAATAGGTATCTATTTTTAACAATTCAAGAAAATCTACAGCTACTTCTTGATTGCAAGGAAGTTGATAGAGAAAAAATCTACATACATCTAGAAGTGCTTTTTGCATTTCCTCTTCCTGTCCAAAATCAAAAATAATGGGAATGTCAAAACTGTCTATTTCTTCATACACATTGAGTAAGTATTTGAGGACCTCAAGATATTGAACAAAATTGTCGTATTGTAACAGCTGAGTCATAACAGGCTTAAGTTTCTTCTGCAAACATTCAGCTCGATCAAAATGATATGAGCTAATCGTTTCATAGGGCTCATATTCCCAAGTATAATTGTTTCTGGAATAAAGTTCTTCTTCAACTTCTCTCTCACGAGGTGCACTCTTGACCCATAAGTTAATAAAATGTTCAATTTCTGTAATAAAATCATCTAAAGAGAAATTGTCCGCTAATAAGAAAAGCACTTGATAATCAAGCAAACCTTTTTTGATTTGCTCAAGGAGTAATTTTTCCAAATCAGTGCGGGGAATTTTAGCGATTATTTGCGGTATTTGAGATATCTGTTCAATATTAGTCATTACTTCTTCCTCTTCTTCACTTTCTTTGCTTTCGGAAATTAAATCACGAACTTCTAAATAATACATGAGAGCAGCCATGTGCTTACAGTAATTCCCCTCCTTGGCATATGGACATGTACAAGTAAAAACACCCAAATCTATGGGCAAAGCAATCGTTACCTCATACTCAGAATTACCCAAGACACGGGCTTTGTAAATCTTGTCGCCATAAATTAAATCAAAGACATTAGCATTCTCATAAATTTGCTGTCCTCTTTGTAAAATAATACCTCGAAATAAATTACGCCAATTCATTATTACTACCCTACTTTCTTAACTTATAGTATCATAGTCATAAGGTAAGTAGCTNGATCTAACATACTCAATATAAGATTAACAGAGGTTTTATGGAAAAAAATATTTTCAAAGAATCCGATTGGAAACTTTACAGGAAGAAAATGCCTCGTTGGCAAGAAGCTTACATGGAACAACTAATCGGCGAATATGCCAAGCTACTTGTTAGTAGTAAGCCAGCATCAGAGAAATTTTGGACACTAAATGAAAGAATGTGTAAAGATCTAAAACATATTGGTGTGCAAGTAAGAATGAGTCGTTCGACTATGATCAATAATTTAATCGTTCTATTAGCTGATGGGCTTATTAGTTTTGAAAATATCAAAGATTTTAGCCCAGCATTACAAGAACATCTCAAACTGACCTTAGAATATCTAGGTCATTAGCAGGGAAATCTAGTCCCTTAGTGGGCTTCAAAAGAAAAATCATTATAGGAGGAAATAAACATGGCATCACAACCTATTTATCAATTTTATGCTGTGCTTAGAGGCTATAAACCAAAAATCTGGCGTCGCTTTCAAGTGATGCAAAATATAACTCTTGCAAGATTAGCCTATATTTTAATGACTTTATTTGAAATGAAAGCCAGTCATTTGTTCCTAATAGATGTCCCATATCGCAAAAATGCAAGGCTCAGCTATCCCGAAGCTGAAGAAGATTTCTATCAAATGTTTTCTGAACATAAATACTTTACCATCCTTTATGATTTCCTTGATGACTTTGGACAAGAATATTTGGATGCCAGTGCTTATAAGTTATATAAAATGCTGGCTAATGAAAAGGAAGAACTTAATTTTGAGTATGATTTTGGAGACGGCTGGGAAGTTTACTTAAAAGTAGAAATAATATTTGATGACAAAAATCTGCCAGGTAAAGAATTGCCAAGAGTTATTGATGGTCAAGGATTTGGTATCGTTGAAGATTGCGGTGGAATTTCCGGCCTAACATCCTTACGCAAGGCTTTTAAGAAAAAATCAGGTCAAGTCTATAAAGAGCTTTCAGAATGGTTAGGTATTGAGGATTTAGATTTAGATGCCTTTGATATGGACGATATGAACTTCCGATTAAAGAAGATACCCAGGATTTATTGTGACGTTTACGAAAAAATGCTTTATCCTACTGAACGTTCCCTCAAAATCCTCTCAAGACAGTATGAAGGAGCTGGCCAAGGACTTCCCTAAAACAAATACTAATAATTCAGGTTGTAAAAGGTCCCCTTTTACCCCAAATAGTATTGTTCCTTGAAAACTTAACATCGGCTAGAAAGTAAGAAGTTGTCTATTAAAGAAGTCTTGAAAAGCTAACATATCAAGCATTTTCAGGTATAATGTTAGCGCCTTACTTTTTGCCCAAAAGATAAAAGTTGGTGCTAAAACTAATTTTCAAGCATAATTGTAATGCAAGATTTATCCAAAAAACGGTTCAGAATAGGTAGTTTATACTTTTGAGATAAGTGGCCAAGATGAGGGGAAGTTTTGATAAGATTGATATATCTCGTTGCTTATGAAAAAGAAAGAAATAAAAATTTAACAAATGGCGCTTAGCAAACTGTCCGATAAACTGTTAACCTTCCTCCTGGAATCTGATATTTTTAAAAACAAAATAATAAGAAAATTAGATACGTTTTACAGAATCTCTGATAATTAGCTGTGATTGGAAAAGATAATTGGCATCAAAATCAACATTGTTAGTCATTTTCAAAATTGATTTTGCTGCTAACTCCCCTAAATTATATTGGGGGTGTTTAAATGTTGTAAGAGCCGGCTCCAAATTTACAGAAAAGTCTGCATCATCTACACCTATTACCGAGAAATCTTCTGGCACTCTAATACCATTCTTTTTGCAAAAATCAATAAATTTTCTAGCTATAAAGTCATTATAGCAAACGATGGCTGTGCAATCGTGTAGACGAGTAAGAAAATAAGAAAAAAGAGGATCGGGGTTTTGATATGATACCGCATCAATCCAGCAGATTTGTTCTTGCTCACAATAAATATTCGCATTGTTTAAACCTTTTACAAAACCTGAATAACGCAAATGACCTTGGATATCATCTACCTGTAATATGCAACCGATTTTCTTATGACCTTGTTGTATCAAATAATTAACAGCTTCTTCACCAATTTTAACATCATCTATGCGAATGCAAGGGCAATCCAAATTTGGATATATTGCATTAATAAACAAAACTGGCAATTTGAGAGCAAATATCTGATCATATAAATCAAAATTTGGATTTGGCAACGCCGATTTTGCTGGCTCAATTATAATGCCGTCAATACGATTCTCGGCTAGGAGTAATTCTAGATTTTCTCGCTCTCTTAAAACATTGTCATCTGTATAATAAACAGACATTGAGCGTCCTTGTTCAGTCAAAACATCACTTATACCTTTTAAGGTTTTCGGGAAAATATAATTATCAACATAGGTCACAATTACGGCGATGGAATTGAATTGACTTTTTCGAAAACGATGACCTACATAAGTACCACTACCTTTAATGCGAGACAAGTAGCTATTGGCGACTAATTCATCTGTAGCCCTACGAATAGTTTGCCTACTAAAACCGAATAGTTCACACAATTCAAATTCGGAAGGGATTTTCTCCCCTTCCGAATAATTGCCATTTTCAATTTCATTTACAAGCCAATCAATAACTTGTTGATATTTTGCTTTGTTTTTGCTCATAATACCTTCTTGAATTTTATTGAGATATTTTCTTTGCAGAGCTCCTTGATTAATAAGAGTAATAATCTTTTTCGGTTGTATGTTTATCTATTACTATACACTCTGTATTAGTTAAATGAGCAAATAATTTAATATCAGCAGCATCAAGGGCAGTAGAAACAATAGAATGATGTCCGCCACCGGCCATTAGCCATGCTGTCGTTCCTATTTCAAAATTAGGTTCATGACGATACAAAATGCGTGCTACTGGTAAATTAGGCATTTCTTTAGGAATATCAACTAATTCTATCTCTGCACAAACAATGCGGAAACGATCACCCATGTCAGTCATGCAAACTTGTATGCCTTTTCCTGAAACACCGTCAAAAACGAGCCTAGCTGGATCTGCCTTACCACCTATTCCCAAAGGGTGAACTTCTATTTTAGGCTTTTCTGCTGCAAACGCAGGTGGAACTTCAAGCATATGAGAAGCTAATTCCAATTCTTCACCTTCAGTCAAATCATAAGTATAATCTTCAATAAAGCCTGTGGCACCGTCTTTGTCTCTTGCCATCATTTGTAATACTGGTCCAAGAGCAGCTGTTTTATAATCACCTTCTGGACCAAATCCAATCTCTTTGTCCATTAAGTTTTGAACAGCAAGACCAGGTAATTGTTCCATGCCATGTAAATCTTCAAAAGTATCTGTAAAAGCTCCTACTCCATTTGCTGCCACAAATTTATCTAAAGCAACTTCATATTTTGCCTGAACTTCAACAGAATCAAGATCATCAGTGTTGAATTCATATTTCTCTTTGTATTCAGACATTTTTGTAGCAACTTCTGCATCTGTTACGTTATTGATCAATTCTACCAGATCACCTATGCCATAATAATTAACTTCCCAGCCAAATCTAATTTGACTTTCAACCCGGTCACCATCTGTAACAGATACATCACGCATATTATTACCAAACATTGCAACTTTCAAATTTTTACTATATTGAATTGCTTTGGCAACACGAATAAATCTTCTAATTTTATCCAGCACATTAGAGTTAAGATAATAACCAGCAGCAACTTCACGCGGGATACCTAGGCGAGAAACAATAAAGCCAAATTCGCGATCACCATGCGCTGCCTGATTTAGATTCATGAAATCCATATCTATCGTTGAATAGGGTAATTCACGATTATATTGAGTATGCAAATGCAGCATTGGTTTATTTAGGATTTGCAAACCTTTAATCCACATTTTTGCTGGTGAAAAAGTATGCATCCAACAAATAATGCCAATACAATCATCATCATTATTGACTATCTTCATATCTTCTACGCATGTTTCTGAATCAATAACAGTAGGTAACAATTCTATATTAATGACGTCTTTTAATTCATTTTGAAGATTATCAACCATCTNCTGGCTCTGTTTTCTAACTACTTCTAGAGCTTCAGGACCGTATAAATTTTGACTCCCTACTAAAAAATATANTTTTTTCATTTTTTCCCTTTCTATGTAACTAAGCTATTTGATAAAAATAGCTTAGTTAACGATATTGTTATGAAGTATTATTTTATAACCTCAAGTGATGAGCGATCTGCAAAAATAGCAACAAAAGTTAAGAATACAATTCCTTGAATCAATTGCTGTTGCTCTGTTGTTAAACCTAACATGATCAGACCACTACTTAATACAATGTATAAAAGTGAGCCAATCACAACACTTGAGATTCTAGATTTAGCACCACCAGAAATAGGTGTACCACCAAGAACTAATGCAATCAAGATTTGTGTTTCTAATTGATTTCCAGAAGATGAAGTAACTGAACCAACTTTAACTACATTAACAAAAGCTGCAAGACCCGTAATAGCACCAGCCATCACGTAAATCAAAAATTTCATTTTATCTGTTTTTATACCAGCAAATCTTGCGGCTTTCTCTCCCGAGCCAATCGCTTTTGTCTGAACTCCTATTTTTGTAAAATTATAAACAAAAATAGCAACTGCTAAGACAACCAGAGTAATACTCAGCTTCACCAAAGTTGTATCATAATTTATCATTGTAGCTGTTGCAACAATTGGAGAATCAGAGGTTAAATAAGCAATAACCCCTCTGAATAGGAACATAGTACAAATGGTAACAAAGAATGATCTGATTTTTCGACCAACATGGAAAAAACCATTCACTGCTCCCATTGCTGCACCTGTTAGCATACCCGCAACTAAAGAAAGAGGGATGCTAAAGCGAGAGACAACACAAATGGCAATTGAAGCCATACCAAGAATCGAACCTTGAGAGAAATCCAAACCGCCAATAGTAATAATAAAGAACACACCAGTCGTTGCAATCATCAACATATAAACTTGGCTTAATAATAGCTCAACATTACTAGGAGATAAAAGTCTACCCTGTGTTAGGATATTAAAGAGAAATGCAATAGCTATTAAACCTACTATAGGTAACCAAGAGCGCATTCTCTCAAAAATCAATGTTTTAAATCTTATACTATCTAATGATTTTGTACTTGCTGAAGTATTTGAATCTTTTGAATTCACTTTGCGCCTCCTATATCATCATCGTAATCAATTGATTTTCGCTCAAATCAACATCTCTTTGAACTTCACCATTGATTTCGCCATCTTTCATAATAAGAATTCGATCACACATACCAATTAATTCCATCAACTCTTCCGAAATTAAAATAACTGCTTTGCCATTTTTGCGCATATCATCCATCAAAGTATAAATATCTTGTTTTACCTTGACATCAATACCACGGGTCGGACTGTCTAGAACTAAAATATCTGAGTCTTTTCCTATCCATCTTGCTAATACAACTCTTTGCTTATTACCACCAGATAATTCTGAAACAAATTGTCTTATACTTGCCATCTTTACCTGAATCATTTCAGCAAGCGGTGAAGCAAATTCAATCATTTTTGTTGTTGTTAGTACACCTTTTCCTCTAGTCTCATCTAATGACGGCATACAAATATTTTCAACAATTGATTGGTTTAAAACTATAGATTCAGTGTCTCTATCTTTTGAAGTGTAAGCTATACTTTTATCAATAGCAGTTGGAATATCATTTATTTCGGTACCATCAGCTAATACAACTGTGCCAGTACGATCATAAGATGCTCCAAAAATCGCCTTTCCTATCTCATGCATACCTGAGCCGGAAAGACCTCCAAATCCAAGAATTTCACCTTTATGTAATTGAAAACTAACATCATTTAGTTCACCCGGTACAGAAACATTTTTTACATCTAGGACTACTTCATCAGAAATCTCTTCACCATAATCTTCGCGATAATATTGACCACTTAACTCACGACCAACCATTAATTTTTTTAGTTCGTCTTCATCTGTATCCTCACTATTTACAGTCGTTATATAAACACCATCACGCAAAACTGAGATACGATCACTATGATCTATAACTTCTTGCAAGTCATGCGAAATGAAAATAACAGTGTCACCTTCATCTCTGATGCGATCCATATGTTTGAATAATTCATCACGACCATTTTGTGATAGAGCTGTTGTAGTTTCATCGATAACAACAACCTTGGGTCCAAAATAAGTTGCTTTTACAATTTCAACTAATTTACGATTTTCAAAATTATAGCGATCGATAGGATCAGTAACATTAATATGCGTGAAACCGTATTTTTTTAAAAGATCGCTGGCTTCTTTATTCATTTTGCCAGTGTTTTTAACACCCATATTAACAAAGCGATCTTCATGACCTAAAAAGATATTTTCAGCAACTGATAAGCCAGAAAGTGTTCCTAATTCTTGAACAATTATCGATGCTCCCATTTTATTAGCTTCTACCTGATTAGTTGGATTAATCTCTTCACCATCAAGTATAAATGTACCAGAATCTTTTTCATGAATTCCTGTCAGCATCGAAACAAGTGTTGATTTTCCAGAACCATTTTCGCCTATCAATGCGTGGACTTCACCAGCATAAAGATCAAAACTTACATCTTGAACAGCTCTAGTAATACCAAAGCTTTTATACAAATTCTTAATCTGTAGGCGGATTTTTTTGTTTTCAGGAATATTATTTGAAATTTCTTGAGTCATTATTTTACCACCTCTCCTTTTTTAACTTCTGTTGCAAACATGACGATAATTAGTAAGGCTAAGCCAGTAATAACATTTTGGATTGCAGTAGGTGCACCCAAAGCAATGAAACCATAGAAGATAATATTAATAACATACTGTCCAATAAGAATTGCAGGTAATGGTGTGCCATATTTTCTAAAAGCTACACCAAAGAAACAACCCATAGTCGGAATAAAGTTTCTGCTCATTGAAGCCATACCAGTTTGAGCAACCATTGAAGATCCATAACTTATAGAAAGAATTCCCATAGCACCTATAAAGGAACCACTTATAACAAAAGCAAGTACCTTATATCTATCTACATTGATACCCATATTTTCAGCTATTCTTTCATCACTACCAATAGCATATGTATAAGTACCAATTTTTGTGTAATTTAAAATAAAGAAAGCAATGAAAAAGGCTATTGCTGCTAAAATAATATTTCCTGGAGCTTTACCAAATCCACGTAATTCTGATGGCAAAGTTTGCTCCACACCGCCAGCTATAAAGCTAGCTAAAGACTCATAAATTAAGGCTAGACCAGTCGTAACAATCATTGAAGGGATGCGTAATTTGACATAGAATAATCCATTAATTAGTCCTACCAATCCACCACAAACGATGCTTCCAACAACAAGTCCTACATAACCGAGCTCAAATCTAGAGGCAAGTACATTACCCACTATTGCTGAAAGGATAACATTCGCACCAATCGAAAAGTCAAATAAGCCCATGACCATTACAAAATAAAATCCAAGTGCACCTGTTGAATAAATTAAACTTGCTTCAAAATATTGAACCATATTTGCAGCACTACCAAAATTATGAGGTGTAAGTATCTTAAATATAGCCCAAGAAACTACAATCAGTATCGCTAATATCGCAAAGCCACTCAAACTTCCCGTCGTCTTTTTTGTTTTATCTAGAGTTTTATCCATTTCGAAAGTTCTCCTCAAATCAATAAAAGACCCGTAAAGAAAAAGCTTCGTTACGGGTCATAATTCACTTATTTAAAACTATTTAATTGGATCTGTCGAGCGAGCCTTAGCATCTTCAACTGTTAAATTAAGAGCTACCTGTTCCATATCCTCGAAAGACATTTCTGAAATAGCAACTAATTCATCATTAGTATAAGGTAAGTTATCTACAAAGTATTCCTCATAACCTTCATATTCTTCAACAGAGGATACGAACAAGTATGGGAATTCTACAGAATAAAATCCATCCGTAGGCACTTCATAATTTCCTTTAATAGCGTTATACACCATCATAAATGAGAACAATGGATCGCAGAAATGACCACCTGATTGACCAGCTATTGAACCATTTGCTAAACGTTCGCCTAAATCAGGCAAAAAGTCAGTTGAAACAATGTTTACACTATCTACTTTACCTGCACGCTCAACAGCAGCAATAGCACCTTGAAGTGGNTCACCGCCACCGCCAGCAGGAATAAGTGCATCAATTGTAGGATCTGCAGCCATCAAAGCTTCAGCAGCTCTTGCTCCACCATCAGAAGTTGTACCTGCATATTGAGGATCTGATAATTTTACAGGATCATCTGGATTTTCAGCATTCCAGTTATCTACACCTGCTTGATAACCTTCCCAACGACCTAACCAAGTTGAATCGCCTTGCTCCCAGCCAATTAAACCGATATTACGTGAACCTTTATCAATTAAGATCTGTGCTAATTGTGCACCATTATCTGGTTCATTTTCATAAACTGCACCAACATAATAAGGTGATTCTTCTGCCATTTTGTAAATATCCGCACTATTCTCTGGATGTATTGATCTAAAGAATTGAGCAATATAAACTTCATTATCAGAAGCAGTTTTAATAGCTGAAGTCATCTCTGTATCGGATGCATTACAAATAATAATACCATCACAATCAGCTGCAACTAATTGTTCAACTGAAGCAGTAACTTTTTCGGATACGTGACCTTGGTCTACATATTGTACTTGTACACCTAATGCTTCTGAAGCAGCATCCAAAATACGTTTACATTGAGATCCTAAAACGTCAGTTGAACTCCAAATAGAAACTCCTATTTTAATGTCTCCATCTGCAGCAGGTGCATCATCAGCGACATCTGCAGAATCAGTTGATGTGTCTTCAGCAGCTCCACCACAGCCAACAACTAGTACTAAAAGCATAGTAATAGCTAAAAGCACACTAAGAATTTTCTTTTTCATTTTTTTCTCCTATCCTTCGTTTTTCCTGTAGACAGTGGAATGTCTATCAATACATTATGCTAAATCAATTAGCCAAAGCAATACAACTTCTAAAAGTGGTGCTTTTTTACCAAAAATTGATTTAACTCAAGATATAATATTATTTATATAATCCAGCAAGAGATATTGCAAATCGATTTAATAAATAAGGCATTATGATCAAAATATCGAGTTATTATTAAGCATTATCAACAAATACATCTTTCAAATTGTGTTCTTTTTAGTATTGCATTTTATTTAAATAATAGACTAATATTTTATTGACCTAATGCAAATTATTCGTAAATTGATTATAGAAAAACAGTTAATTTTGTAGAATATGATTTTTCAAAAAAGATCATTTAAATACAAAAATATTATGTATCAAACCTAATTAATAAAAAAATTAGTAGTGACGTACTTATAAAAATATCTGTATCAAAATTGTTAATAAAAAACCTAATCATCCTCAATTATGTGGGTGATGATTAGGTTTGGTACTATTTAAGTTAAGTTATGCCTGTTATTTTACAGCATAAATGGTTGAAACATCAGCCATAAATGGATTTAAGATACCATTAAGATCAGACAACAATAATGTTTCATCTGGGAACTCAAAGTTAATCATTTCAGAGATAACTTTTTTCCTTTCAGACATTCTAGCGAATGTATCTGGAGCTATTTCTTTAACTTCAGCTTGCAATTCTTCATCAGCAATGATTAATCCATCTTCAACATGAGTAGTCATATATGGATTTTTTCTAGTTACAGTATAGTCACATTGAATAGCAACACCTGATTCAACTTTGACTGTAGAACCTGCTTGGAATGGTGTATTTGTCCACTCATCTGTATTAATGAAATGACCTGGATTTAGAGTTACACCATTTTCTGCTAAACCTAATTCCGTATCGATTGTATTATAAATATCTCCATATACATTGCCAATTCTGACTAAGTCATACCAACGTAAAATACTCTCAAAATAAGGAAATGCAAAATCTTCATAGTAGTTTGAAATATTCTCTGGTAGTTCAGAAATATTTTGAATAAACAATCCAGCTTTATGTACAAGTGAACCTCTCAGGCCATATCCAACACAAATCATTTGTCCTTTCTTTAAAGAACTTTGGTAGACTGGACTATTTACTGCTAATTTTGTATGAGCTTCTCCAAAGTTAATATTCGGATGCATATTTCTGGGACTACCATCAAATTGAAGGAATCTTGAAGCTTCAATTTCATTCATACCTTCTTTTAAGTTTTTTAGACAGTTATAAACACCACGTGATATCTTGGTGCCATTAAATTCAAATTCTACAATTTCTTTTGCAGTTAAGTCATGTTTGAGACCTTTCTCATTGTCATTCATAACATAGGTAATGTTTTTAACATTCCCTTTAGCTATTTTTTTAATCTCTTCGACAATATAGTAAGGAACATCTGTAATAATATCTAAAGAATTTAAATTTGTATTGTCATACGTCTTAAATCCAATAAGACCCAAATCACCTATCAAAATATAATCTTTCATCATTTCTGATAATGATTGAGAGTTGTCTGCAGGTTGACCTTGCAAACTAAAGGAACGATATAATTCAACATCCAAATCAAGTGTAACTTTTTGGACATAATCGATACCTTCACTACCAACAATCAACAATCTCTTACCATTACGATTTAATACAAGAATACTCTCTTCCCATCTTACATCGTAGCCAGTGAAATAATGAATGTTTGAAAAGTGTTCTCTGTCCGCATAAATAACTACAGTAGAAAAATCAGCAGTATCAGGATGATTCCAAAATTTTTCGATCCTATCTTCGTAATCCTTTGTTGTGTACACAGGAAACTCATCATAATTCAGCTCTCTTGGCTCATCCCAAAATTTTGTGTCAATCTTCTTAAAAGTAATCATTAATTTCTCCTTTTCTAATGTTTGCTTCTGTTAACTCAACTCAAAAAAGAGGTCTATAATACCTCTGGCACAGTAGTTTCACCAACAAACAGGGTACCCCCCCTAAGAAAGAAACAAATCAGATCTAATGAATAGTATAACATTAAAATCTTAATTGTCCTCGCTGTCTCTCTAAAAACCTTAACAAATTTGGTAAAGACAGAGATGGAAATCAGAAGTTTCAATGAAGGTGTATTATTACCTAATTTCACCTATACTGCTATCCAGTTCCCATTACATAAGCATTTCAACTTCTATCTTTTTAAGGAAGCAATTATCCCATCGTGCTTTTTTATCATTCAGTTACCAAGACAAAAGACACTGTATAGCGGCATGGTAATAAGGTTATCAACTTTACCAAAATTTTTATTTGAAACTCTAATACCTATAGCATCATATTTTTCTTGGAACTTCTTCAAGCTATTATAACTTGTCCCTTTACCACTTTTAACTTCTAAACCAAGGACATCACCATCTTTATTTTGAATTACAAAATCTAATTCTGTGTACTGATTAGGTTGCCAATAAAAAATTTGAAGTTGATTAGCTACTAGGCTCTGTAAGATATAGGTTTCTGCAACTGGCCCCTTCTGTGTCCCTAAGATATTTTCATCTACTAATATTTTTTCTAAAGGAACATTAAGCAAGCGACCATACAAGCCAACATCAAGTAAATACAACTTAAAACTTTTGTCATCTTTGTAGGAAATTAATGGTATTCTACCTACTTTTACT
>JGI24707J26582_10002638_pt1 | contig 13329 bp, 9 predicted proteins | sample BioPla1DNA1_FD_26582 | JGI IMG/M metagenome (IMG submission 26582) | reverse complement strand
TATCGCCACCAGTGCCACCACCGGTACTGCCGCCGGTATCACCACCACCAGTGCCACCACCGGTATCACCGCCGGTATCGCCACCAGTACCACCACCGGTATCGCCACCAGTACTGCCGCCGGTATCACCACCAGTGCCACCACCGGTATCGCCGCCGGTGCCACCACCGGTATCGCCACCAGTGCCACCGCCAGTATCGCCACCAGTGCCACCACCAGTGCCACCACCGGTATCGCCACCAGTGCCACCACCAGTGCCACCACCGGTATCGCCACCAGTGCCACCGCCGGTATCGCCACCGGTACTGCCTCCGGTATCTCCGCCAGTGCTGCCGCCGGTATCATCACCCGCTGATGGTTCCGTCGTTGTCGTTGGCGTGGTGGTCTCTTCCGTCGTAACCTCTGTCGTCGTCTCCTCAGTTGTCGTCGTCGGATCCGTCACGGTCGGTAACGGTACGTACTTGGGGGAATTCCAGTCTGTCGGATCCCAGTCTCTATACAGTCTTGGATTCGGCGCAGGAGGCAAAGGCTGTGCGGGGGCCAACTGATGACCGGAACTGCTGCTGAAAACGTAGACGGGCATCCCGCGATACGTATTGTCATACAGGAACTTCGCATCGCGGACGGCCATGCGAATACAGCCGTGCGAGCTCGTCTTGCCTGCTAACAAACGCGCATAGCCTGTGCTCATGTAACATTTCGAATAGTCGATTTTATCTCTGGTTCCTAAGTAATCGAGCGGAATGGAGTGAAAATAAATCGACCCTCTCAAGTGCGTCGCATAACGAACCCAACAGGGAATCGGACTCTTTTGAGATGAGAAACGCGAAAGAACCGCCTTGCCACCGCTCAGCTTGAACGGCCTGTTCGCAGGCGTCGTCGGCGTCGGATACTGGCTCGTTCCTGTAGAACATCTAACGGCATAAGCCGGATAATCTGCACCGGTCGCAGGATCCGTCTTGTAGAAAACGATGCGCTGAATATCTAGGAAAACGATCATCTTGGAGAAACGGCCTCCCGAGTATTGACGATAAGGGTCTTGTTTCCTCGTTGTCGTTGTCCTCGTCGTTGTCGACGTCGGTGTTGTCGGCATTGTTTTTGATGTCTTGGTCGTCGTCGTGAGATCGGGATCTTCCGTTGACTCGACGACAGATGTTTCAGGCTCCGTCGTTGTCGGTGTCGTTGTAGGAACCTCAGTGGTCGGCTCCGTCGTGGTCGTTACCTCTGTCGTCGTCGTTGTGGTTTGAGGAACGTCTTCGAAGACAGCAGGCGGAGCAGTAAAAAAACCGCCCGTTAAAAACATGGCAGCTATAACCATCACGACGCCGAGCATCACAGGTATGTAATGAACTAATTTCTTCATCGTCAATCCAATTTCTCAATGCCGTGCACAACGCACGTGCCAAATGAATATCCAACGGAAACACTATACATGAGACGCGCCATTATTTCCAATCTTTTAATGAATATTTCAACCACGAAAAATCAGCCATGCTTCGTCATTTGAACCAAACGAGACGCTTGATACTTAGCTACAAGTGGCGACGCGACAAAATTCTATCAACCGATCAAACGTTACGGTTCCGGAGGGGATTCTTCTCCCGAGCTCGGTTCCAAACTCGAAGGCGGTGTCGTCGTTGGCGGTTCGGTCGGCGTCGGTGGCGACGTCGGCGGTTCGATCGGCGGCGTTTCCGGTGGCGGTGCAGCTGTCGTCGGTGCCGCTGTCGTCGGTGCCGCTGTCGTTGTCGGCTCCGGAGTCGTCGTCGGCGGTTCTGTCGCTACCGTCGTCGTTGTCGTCGCGGGATCGAGCACGCGAACCTTAATCGTGACCTCTTCGGCAGATTTATCGGGATACGTAATGACGATCTTCGTATTGATCACGGCGGGAGCTTTCGTCTCGATCTTCGCGGTGAACTTGTACGTCGTTCCGCTCGGAAGGCTGTCGCTGTTTTGGACGCCGCTCGCGGGCGACACTTGTTCGTTCAGCAGCACCTCGATATCCTGACCGACAGGCTTATATTGCCACGCCATGCTTTTCTGCTCGCGGTGTACGTAAGGATTCAACGGATCCGGATCTGTCGGATCCCAGCGGTTATTCAGATTGGCCGGCGGATTGGTCGGCGCTTCAGGCAAGTCATAACCCTTACTGCTCTGGAAGATGTAGCACGGCATCCCTCGGTGAATATTTTGCGTCACATACTGTGCGTCGCGAAGTGACAACCTGATACAGCCGTTTGACGCCGTGTTTTTACCGAGGCGATTATATCCCCACTTACTGAACAGGCTCTTGTCGAGTGGCAACGTCTTTCCGTTCGCGTCCACTTGGTGGTCGTACGGCTGCGAATGAATGAAGATGTCATTGTTGACATGTGTTGCATAACGCACCCACACCCATGTCTCCGCCTTAGTAAAGAGAAGCTGCCTAGCCTTGTAACCGGACAGGATGAACGGTTTGTCGGGCGGTGTGACGGGCGTCGATCCTTTGACGCGCCCCGTCGATATGCGCAGCGATACTTCGGGAATGGCCTCCCCGTTTGCGTTCGTATGGAAGAAAACGGCGCGCTGAACATCAAGGAAAATGACAAGATGAGAAAAATGGTGTTTCGTCGGAACCGGTGTCGTCAGCGACGTCGGCTCTGTCGTTGTCTCCTCTGTCGTAGTCGGCTCCTCCGTCGTCGTCGTCGTTGTCGTTTCGGTCGTCGTCGGTTCTGTCGTCGTAGTAGGCGTCGTCAAATGAACGCTCGTACTCGTTGTCGTTGTCGTTTCAAATTCAGTGCTCGGCTTAAAGTGGTTGATCGCATAAAGCGCGATCGTCACGACAAGTAACGTGACGGTTACCGCGAGCAGTATTTTTAATTTCTTATCGAATATTCCTGACATGCCTAAGTAGTTACTCTCCCAACTGCTATTGACATCTGGTCGTTGCGTGATCCTCTTATTATATACCGCAATTTTCCACAGCTGGATACAAAATACCACAAAAGTATTCATCAATAAAAGTCATCATTTGCACGGACGCAACATATTTCATGCTATTTACCTTATGATATGATGGCCTAAACAAAAAAAGAGTCATTTTGCCTGTTCAAAGGAGATGAAACGCGCAAAAACAGCTGAGTCGATTCTGCTCATTTAGCCGATTCACATCCGGTTTACTTCCTTCATGATGCACGATTGTCATCGTGAACGGGAAAAAGGCTCAACTTGAGAGCGGCGATCAGCTTATGGCGGACAGTACGAAGAGGAAGGAAATTATGTGCTTTAAACGAGGCGACGGTACGCTTGTAAGAGATGCAAAAGACCCCATCGGCGCTATCATGCCGTATATAATGCGAGGTCGTAACGAGTCGGCTGTCTACGTGAAAAAATCGTACTGTGTCGACAACATGCAACAATACATCCGTGAACAGCGAAAACAGGGAAAACGAATCACCGTTTTCAATATTATCTCCGCTACATTTCTACACACGTTCTTGCGCCGACCTCAGCTTAACCGTTTCGTTGCGGGAAGACGGCTCTACCAGCATAACAGTTTCGATATTCTATACGTCGTCAAAACGGCGCTGACGGATGAAGGGCTCGAATCGATCGCAAAAGTCAATTTTGACGGAGACGATACCCTCGAAAATGTAAAAGATAAGATGGACTACCATATCGACGAGATCAAAGGCAGCGAAGGCAAAGAGGACGATCGTTTCATCGGACTCGTCACGAAATTGCCGCGGTGTCTATTGAGGGTTCTGCTTTGGATTGGACGCGTACTCGATTTTCACGGTCTCATGCCGAAATTTCTGCGCGACCTGATCCCCCTGTACTCCTCCGTATTCATCTCTCACCTCGGAAGTATCGGCGGGGACGCCCTCTTCCACCACCTGTACGAATTCGGTTCCACTTCCGTCTTCTGCACGATCGGAAAAATATATTACAAACCTTATCGCGATATTTACACCGATGAGGTCGTCTGGAAAAAGACAATTGACCTGAACCTCACGATCGACGAACGGATTTGCGACGGATACTACATGATCAAGAGTTTGCAACTGTTTGACGCTTACATCGACAATCCGGCACTGCTCGAGCAGTCGCCGAATGAAGCGATTGCCGAAGAGGAAAAGAAACAGCAAAAACGGTTTGAAGAGCAACAATTGAAGACAGCGACAACACCCGATAGTGAGGACAAGCCAAAAGCTCGTGACGCGCAGCTCCATCCCATTCGCGATTACTGGGACAACATGATGGAGCACCCCAATGACGATGAATAGTCTACAAGGGATCGCGCGAAGTTATGATTCTCCTTAATCTTCGCGATCTGCAAATATCGCGGCACTTTCCTCACCGCGCATAACGCGGCAGGCTCCCGCCGCGAGCGCCTCCATCTCCAGTTCACCCGCCATAATGAAGACGGGAGCGATAAACGCTATACGTTCTTCAATAGCATCCGTCAGTCGCTTTATATGTGACATGCCGCCCGTCAGGATAATAGCTCGCACATCACCGTTGACGACGGTCGCCAAACCTGCGATCGATTTTGCCGCTTGGTATCCCATCGCTTCTATAACAAGACGCGCATCGTCGTCACCCGACGCCGCGCGCCGATCGACTTCACGCGCATCATTCGTCCCGAGATAAGACGTAAAACCGCCCTCCCCTATCTCGTATGCATAGAGAGCGCCCGCTCCCTTCTCACGCGCAATACGCGACGCCTGATAGATGGGGATTCCCCCCGCTCTTTCCGTTGAAAAAGGCCCTTCATCTGCGGAGACGACATCGATGATTTCACCGTTTGACTGCAAGTTCATCGAGATGCCGCCACCGAGATGAGCGACAATGACGTTTGACTTTAAAGGATCGAAATCCTCGCGCTCCGCGACGGCTCTGGCGACCGCACGCGTGTTGAGTGCATGCGAAAAGCTCCTCCTGTCGTAGCCTTTTACCCCCGAGAAACGCGCGAGCGGAATCATTTCATCAACAGAAATCGAATCGTAAATGAATGCCGGTATCCCGCCCCCTTCCTCCGCGATCGCCTGTGCTATGCCTGCCCCCAAATTAGACGCATGCTGTTCGACAGGATGATTGAGGAGCGTCTCGACGAGCTCATCGTCGACAACATAAGCGCCGTGTCGAACGGGCGGGAGCATACCGCCGCGAGAGACGATAACGTCGAGTTCGTCGGGTTTCATTTTATTCTCACGGAGAAAATCTTTTACGCGACCGATACGCATCGGCAATTCTTCTTTGATCGATGAAAACGCGCTCAGTTCGTCTCTAGTGTGGTCGATCTTCCTTTCGATGACTCTCTTCTCATCCTCGAACAAAGCGACTTTCGTAGACGTAGATCCCGGGTTAATGACTAAAATGTTCACTGGATACTCCACATTATGAAAGCGATGCGCGAGCCAACACGGCTGAGCACGCGATTGAATTGATTTTTTCTTCACTCGTCGAACTCCTCGACGTGACGATGACGGGTGCGGACGCCCCGACGAGAACTCCGGCAAAAAGAGCATGTCCTGTGTGCATCATCGCCTTCGCGAGAAGATTTCCGGCGACAAAATCGGGTACAAGCAGAATGTCGGCGTCGCCGGCGACAGGACTGTCATAACGCTTTACGGCCGCCGCCTCGCGACTGAAAGCGAGATCGAACGAGATGGGCCCTTCCACCATACAGCCAGTAATCTCGCCGCGTTCATTCATCGCCTTCAGTTCAGCGGCGTCGACCGTTTCCGGCATACTCTCATGGACTTTTTCGACGGCGGCAAGACAGGCGACCTTAGGTTTTTCAACTCCCACGGCACGCATCGCAAAAACGGCATTCTCAAGTATCGCGCGTTTCTGTTCTAGCGTCGGATATGTCACCATCCCGCCATCCGTCACGACGAGCAGTTTGTGATAGGCAGGGACATCGAGAAAACCGACATGTGTAATCAGGCGTCCCGTCGTGAGACCATATTCTTTATTGACGACTTGTTTGAGCAGAACCGCCGTATCGATATTTCCCTTCAGCAGTATGTCCATCTCTTTACCGCGAACACATTTCACAGCTTTTTCCGCAGCAGCCTCAGGTGTCTCGACAACAATGCAGGCATCTGCACGTGTATGGAGCGCCGATAATCCGTCCATGACATTGCGGCGCGATTCATCGAAGAAAAAGAAAGGTTCGACCAGACCAAGCCGCTCCGCATCCAAAGCTGCTTCCAGCGTCTCCTCATCGGGACAAACGACAGCGCAGCGTCTCTTCACAGGATGATCCGTCACACGATCCATAATGTCTTGAAAGCGGTTACCCATAAAGCCCTCGATTCCTTTTGCATTGTTATATTGTCTCGTCAGTGACATTCCCGCCACAGTCTATAGATTACCAAATATTACCATGCTGAGAACGCGGGATTTTTCATGTACCGAATCATGACAAAATATTACAAAAACGAAAGTTCGCTATAATAGATAACGAAAAATAATTAACAGTCAACAGAAGGAGGAAATTAAATTATGAATCAAGTACTTAAAACCATCCAAGAGAGAAGCAGTATTCGAAGCTACAAAGATATTCCGCTCACACAGGAAGAACTCGATCTGCTAAAAAACGCAGTCCTCGCCGCACCGACAGCGCGCAACTTGCAGGGACTTCGCTACTATTTCATTACAGATCGCTCGATCCTTAAACAAATTGATCAACGCGTCATGCATCATGCAGGTGATGAGATGCGCGCCCGAATGAAGGAGCGCGGATCCGAAAGTTTCTTCTACGATGCGCCGCTCGGTGTCATCATCACGGCGGGCGAACAGAGATGGCCGGGCGAGGATGCGGGCATCGCCGTGGGAATCCTCTCCATAGCCGCTCAATCGATGGGACTCGGCAGTGTCATCCTCGGCATACCCGGCATGGCTTTCCAAGAAGATGACCCTGAAAACTGCGGCAAATTACTTGGATTCGCAGAGGGTGAAAAATTCCGCATCGCGATCGCGATCGGACATCCCGCAACTGAAAAAGAGCCGCACGAAAAGAACTTCGACCTGATTAAGGAGTTCTAATTAACTTGGGTAACGTTAGTTTGGTCAACAATCGGGCTTAGCGTAACCTAAAGTTGAGATTCCGGCCAACTCAAACCTTTCATTAGGTAATACGCGATTCTTTGAGATTCTTTGAAAAGCTGAGAGGCTGTCTCATTCTTGCTCTCAACCGGCGATATTGAGACAGTCTCTTTTGACGTTGATGAGGTTCGCGGCTTATGTTTTTTCGCGAACGTATCGCGAACGTATCTATAACAGAGCCGTGCGATCATCCAGACGACGATATTCATATCGACAGAAATCATCGATTCGCAAGCGATTCCTCAAGCGAAATTTGCTCCGCGTAGTCGGTTGCAGGAATCTCGGGCAGGCGGTAATTTTTGCGATAGTAACCGACCATTTGATGGAAGTCCTCGCTGTCTTTCAATGATCTTAAGAAAATGTGGTGATCCAAGGTCTCCTGCGACAGCTCAATCATACAGACGGCGATATTCGAACAGTGGTCGGCAATCCTTTCCATACCGGTCAGCAGATCATTAAAAACAAAACCTAGCTCAAGCGTGCAGCGCCCATCCTGAAGCCTTTTCACGTGACGTACGCGCAATTCGTCGTTCAGCCCGTCGATCACTTCTTCCAAGGGCTCTACGCGTGCGGCAAGTTCGAGATTGTCGTCACAAAACGCTTCGATCGTTATGTCGAGCAAGTCCTGTAGAGCGCGCTCCAGAACAGCGAGCTCATTTTGCGCCTCATTAGAAAAGGAAATTTTCCTGTCATACATCTCTCGCGCAGAGAGCGCAATACTGTAAGAGTGATCCGAAATTCTCTCAAGATCTCCGATGCTCTGCATCATTTGCGTTAAGATTCGATTATCGTTATCCGTCAACTGGCGCGCGCTGATCTGAACCATATATGTCCCGAGGTGATCTTCGTAATCGTCAACAAGTTTCTCAAAGTCACGACTTTCCTGATAGAGCTGTGCATCAAAAGAATGGAGCAGTCCGATCGAGATTTCGCAATGGTGTTTGACAATTTCAGCCATCCGACAGGCGACCTGACGGCTCTGTGCGACGGCCAGACCGGGCGACTCGAGGAAACGCGCTTCCAATGCACCGAAAATATTTTGTGTTTCGGGGATTTCTTCTTTGTGCTTACTATCCGGCGTCATCCATATTACGAACTTCACAAACTTGTCACGGAAAGGGAGAAGCAGCAGCGTTGTCGAGACATTGTACAACGTATTGAAGAGCGCAATATTGACAGCACCTAATTTATTATCAAGAAAAGCAAAGGGACGAATGAGGTTAATCGAATAAAAGACAATCATGAAAACGACACTGCCGATCACATTGAAAAACAAGTGTATCAATGCCGATCGCTTTGCATTCTTTGACGTATTGATGCTCGATATCATGGCGGTGACACACGTACCGATATTCTGACCTAGGATGATCGGAATCGCCGACCCGTACGTGATGACACCTGTAGCGGAAAGTGCCTGTAATATACCGATTGAGGCCGATGAACTCTGAATAATCGCCGTCAAAACAGCGCCAACGAGCATGCCGAGAAATGGATTTTTGAAGCGTACGAAAAGTTCGTGAAATGCAGGCGAATCAGCGAGCGAAACAACGGAATTGCTCATTACCTGCATCCCGAACATCAGTACGGCGAAACCGATCGCTATTTTACTGATATTTCGTTTCTTCTCGTCCTTCACAAACATGAGAATTCCAACGGCGAAAAACGCTATAAGCGGTGCAAAAAAGGTAGGCTTGAGCAAATCGAGATACGTGCTGCCGGCGCCGAGCGTCCCTAATGTGAGAATCCACGCCGTCGTCGTTGTACCGATGTTGGCGCCCATGATGATTCCGACTGTCTGTGAAAGCGGTAGCAATCCGGCATTGACAAGTCCGACGACCATAACCGTTGTTGCAGAGGAAGATTGAATAATCGATGTGATGCCGGTTCCTACGAGAACGGCTTTTATCGGATTTGACGTCACTCTCCCGAGCATATCCTTAAGCTTGGATCCCGAGAGGAGCATCAATCCGTCACCCATCTCCTTCATTCCGAAAAGGAATAAAGCGAGCCCACCGAGGAGGGTTGCAAAAGAAAAGATATCCATCCGTCACCTAATTTAAGATCGTTCCGCAACGAGTCGAATCAATTGAACCTGCCCTGCTGTGGCGGAAAATGCGCACAGGATAGACCGCGGATTGGCCCAACCTAGATTAGTATAGAGATTAAAGCAGCTTTAGTAAACCGTGATTTAATTGTTAAATTTCAGATAGCACCTGATGCAATGCTTAGGATAATCTGACGAACATGACGGGTGATATACTGAACACATGACGATGAAAGGAAGAACTTCTCTATGATCACTGTCATCGGCAGCATCAACATGGATCTCGTCGTGACAACCGACAGGGCGCCTGAGGCGGGCGAAACGGTTCTCGGTAACGATTTTCAGCAGATATTCGGTGGGAAAGGCGCTAATCAGGCTGTAGCGGCAGCTCGTTGCGGTGCCGAGACAACCTTGATCGGGCGTGTGGGAAACGATTCATTCGGCGATACGATTTTAAAGGGATTGGAGCGCGAGTTTGGCGACGGAGCCGCTATCGAAAAAATTGACGGCGTTCCGACGGGAATCGCCGTGATTCTCGTTGACGCAAAAGGACAAAACCGTATCACCGTCATCTCGGGAGCTAATCACACGTTCACCGAGGATTCTATTGAGGCGTTGCGTCCTGTCATCGCACGTTCACGCGTTCTTCTTCTCCAACTTGAAATCCCTATGGACGCCGTGAGCCGGTCGCTTGCCATCGCACATGAAGAAGGCGTCTACACGATTCTCAATCCTGCACCTGCCGCTGATCTCCCCCCTGACGCATACCGGCTCATCGATCTTCTGACACCGAACGAGAGCGAATTGTCGCTATTGACGGGATTGCCGACCGGGACGCGTCCCCAGCAGATCGAAGCGGCGCGCATGCTCCATCGGCGCGGCGTCAAATCACTGATCGTTACGCTAGGCTCATACGGTTCGCTTTGCATTGATCATAAGAAGAACATTAAGCATGTCCCAGCCTACAGCGTCAACGCCTTAGACATGACGGCGGCGGGAGATTGTTTTAACGGCGCCGTAGCGTGTGAAATCAATCACATGATGGCGGAACAATCGTCCGGCACGTTCACGCCCTCAATCGAAGAGCTCGTCCGGGCGATTGAATTCGCGACGAAAGCGGCCGCTATCAGCGTAACGCGAATGGGTGCACAGCCGTCACTGCCGTATCGTCATGAAATAGAAAAATTTGACGATTGGTACGTGGCTCAAAGAACTACCGACTTGTAGGTATAGCGTCGTACCGCGTAACATTCTGTTATTGCCATTCTTTTGCGGCTGGGCTATTCTTTACAGTAGCGTTCAACCGACGGCATCATTTTTTCGAGCCGAGGTTAAGACAAATACGGGGCGCTTACAAACAGTGCCCGAAATACAGATGAAAAGGAGAAACTGACATGCCGGACGAAGCAAAACGACAACATCTTCCCGCCGAAGATAAGAAAGAACAGGTCGTGATGACGACGACAGCAGATGGCGAAAAAGAAGATCAGGACATGCATGCATTCTGGCATAGCAGCTCCCACCTGCTGGCTCACGCCGTCAAGCGGCTCTTCCCCGAAACGAAGCTGGCGATCGGCCCCGCCATTGAAAACGGCTTTTACTACGATTTCGATCGCGAAGGCGGATTTACAACGGAAGATCTCCCCGTTATCGAGGAAGAGATGAAAAAAATCGCGAAAGCGAACTACAGAATTGAGCGCTTCACGTTGCCGCGCGACGAAGCGATTGAATACGTCAAACAACAGGACGAGCCCTACAAACTTGAGATGGTGTTGGCGTTGCCGGAAGATGAGGAAATTTCTTTTTACAAGCAGGAAGATTTTACCGATCTCTGTGCGGGACCTCATGTCCGGTACACAAAGCAAATCAAAGCGTTTAAGCTCCTGAGCGTATCGGGCGCCTACTGGCACGGCGACGAAAAGAATAAGATGTTGACGCGTATTTACGGCGTCTCCTACCCAAAAAAGGAACAGCTCGATCGTTACCTCAAGCAGCTGGAAGAGGCGAANCTGCGCGACCACCGCAAATTGGGNCGAGAGCTTGAACTGTTCATGACCTCTGAGGCGGGCCCCGGCTTCCCGTTTTTCCTGCCGAAAGGCATGGTGCTGCGCGAGTTACTCGTCGATTACTGGAAAGAGCTCCATCGCGAGGCGGGATACGTACTTGTCTCNACCCCGATGATTCTCTCGCGCTCTCTTTGGGAAGAGTCGGGGCACTGGGATCACTACAAAGACAATATGTATACCGTCGTGATCGACGAACAGGATTACGCGGTTAAACCGATGAACTGTCCCGGCGGTATGTTGATTTACAAGAACAAACCGCATTCCTACCGCGACCTACCCTTGCGGATGGGAGAGCTCGGACTCGTCCACCGCCACGAAAAATCGGGGACGCTCCACGGACTCATGCGCGTTCGCGCCTTCACTCAGGACGATGCGCATATCTTCATGACGCCCGATCAGATTGAAGACGAGGTCAGCGGTATTATCCGTCTCATCGACCGGATCTACAGCGCGTTCGGTTTCAAATACCGTGTAGAGCTCTCGACGAGACCGGAAAATTCCATGGGTGACATCGAAGATTGGAATCGTGCAGAAAGCGTTTTGCAAAAAGTCTTGGAGGATATGGGCGCGGATTACCGCATCAACCCCGGAGACGGCGCGTTCTACGGACCGAAGATCGATTTTCACATTGAAGACGCGATCGGACGCGGTTGGCAGTGCGGAACGATTCAGCTCGATTTCCAGATGCCTCAGCGATTCGACCTCGAATACACGGGTTCGGACGGCGCGAAGCACCGCCCGATCGTCGTGCACCGCACGGCATTAGGTGCGCTCGAACGTTTCATAGCGATCCTGATCGAACATTACAGCGGCAAGTTCCCGTTCTGGCTCTCGCCCGAGCAGGTGCGTGTCCTGTCGATTTCTCAGCAGAATTCCGCTTATGCCGAAGAAGTATTCAAACGGTTGAGACTTGAAGGCTTCCGCGCGGAACTCGACGTCCGTGACGAAAAAATCGGCTATAAGATACGCGAAGCGCAACTTGCCAAGATCCCCTACATGCTTGTCGTCGGCGATCGCGAAGCGGAAGAGAAGACATTGTCCGTCCGCAGCCGCGATGAGGGTAACATCGGATCACTCGGCATCGATGCATTCATCGTCAAGGCACACGAGCTGAATACGACAAGATACGATGCGGCGGCTGTCGACACGGAAGACGAGTGAAACGGCGTCTACGTCTAATTGAATCGTACTTTATCTAAGCTCTGGGCATACAAGAGAGATCAAGGGACTGCCAACGCAACTCCAATGAGGCGAAAAACAGTCCCTTTTGGCGTTACCGAACTCCTTGTCTGTTTTTTCGCACAACCGTTACTCATACTCCGTTCGCTTGACTGTTTTTTGCGTGACCGTTACTCTTACTCCGTGCGATTGTATCGGAGTTCCTGTGACGCATTAAAAAACGACAAGGTGGGAGACGACATGCTTAGAATGCCGGTTAAAAGAAAGCGCAAAGAAGAGCGGCGACCTAATCTATTCGCCGTCAGCGTCGCGCTCGGAATCTCTTTCTTCATCTCGCTAGTCCTCATCGTCTTGCGTGAGATCGCCTTTAAAAATGCCTCCGTCGCAGATGTCTACTCGGCAAAAATATCTCAACCCATAGCTGCAATCTGGTCAATCCCTGTCAACCTCCTCCCTTTCTCCTTGACGGAAATGATCGCAGTCATAGGTTTGCTCGTCGTTATCGCGCTCACGGTACGCGGCATCGTAAGGTTCATCACCCGCCCCTCTTGGAGGTGGCAACGTCTCCTCAAGACAGCGCTTGTCGTACTCACGATCGCACTCGTCGCACTGTCGCTTTTCATCGCATTTCACGGCATCCATTACGCGCGTTCTCCTCTTGCCGATTCGCTGGGGCTCACAGTTCGAGAACGTTCATGTGAAGAACTCGAACGCGCGACCGTCGCCTTTGCCCGCGCGGCAAGTGAGGCGCGCGATGGTCTGCCCGAGGATAAAAACGGCGTCCTCGCAATTGATTCTCCTCAAATGCTTTTTAAAGACTCGTATCGCGGATGGGAAAGAGCAAGCGAAGTTTTCCCGGCCTTAGAAAGCGCGATTCGCCCGATGCCGAAAGGCGTTATCCTTTCTCACTACTGGTCGTACACGCATATCGTCGGCATGTACATGCCT
>JGI24707J26582_10002637_pt1 | contig 13331 bp, 14 predicted proteins | sample BioPla1DNA1_FD_26582 | JGI IMG/M metagenome (IMG submission 26582) | reverse complement strand
AGTTGTTGTTGGTGAAAAAGGCTTCGGACTTCGTTTAGAAGGTTTACGCAAGCCTGAAATATATAAGCTTATAGATGAATTTTAAGGTATTGACAAAACTGCGGGATAGTGGTTAAATAACGATTAGTAAACCTGCCATGCCTCTTAACAACGCACAATTTTGGCAGGTCTTATCGATGGCACTTCTAGCGAGGTGCCTTTTTTTTGTACACTTGACAATTTGAATATAGATACTATACTATATATTCTATGAAGGAATTAGCAGTTAAAGAAAAAGATGAATTACTCGTACCTGCTCTTGGTTTAAGGGAAAGTAAACAAACTCCTTCCGACACGCTTCTAGATTATCTTGCGATAAGCGATAAAAAGATAAAGATGATGATAGACGGAGAGGAAAAAACCGTTATTGTAGACCGAATGTCTTATCTTGCAAATCACATCACAAGCAATCTAATCAAGGAAGAGAAAGAACTAGAAGAGTACCAAACGGCTGACGGTGATATTGACGTTAGAGAAGTTGTTACAGAGAAATTAGACAGAACACTTATGAAAGCGATGATAGACCTTCTTAAAATAAAAGAAGATAAAAACACTTCAAACGCAAGCTCTCGAGTAGATACGTTAATAGCCTTGCTTCTTGAAAAAAGAGGTAAAGAAGATGAAGGGTTTGTAGAGAGTCTACTTGCTAAAAAGGCAGGGCAATGAGCATAAACCTCGCACAATACAGAAGATTATCTAAACTCTACTTTGATGACCCTATAGGCTTCATAGAAGACATTATTTGTTATGAAGAGAAGCCTGATAGTGAAGGTGTAAGTAAGCTTTTAAGAATAGGACAACAACAGAGGTTTTGAAAGCCGTTGCTAAGTCTGGTAGGGATAGAAAATACGTTGCGGTTAAGTCTGGACATGGTACTGGAAAAACGTGCGTAGCTTCATGGATAGCGTTGTGGTTTGTGTTCACAAGGCATAATTCGAGGGCTGGGATACTTGCTCCAACAGAACGGCAGGCTAAGAGTTTATGGGGTGAAATGAAGTTTTGGATAAATCAATCACCTTTACTTCCTGACTTCTTTGATTACGGTGCTGAAATAATCGGTGTTAAAAACTTTGACGGCTCTAAAGATACACAAGGTAACTGGCAAATGGAATTACGGACGGCTAGTTGTGCTGAAAACGTTGCAGGGCTTCACGGAAAGGGTGGTACACTCATCATTGTAGATGAGGCAAGCGGTATCACTGATAAGGATATTATAACAACGCTAGAAGGTGCGGTATCTGATAAAAACTCTATTTTTTTAATGATAGGAAACCCTACACAGTTGTTTGGGGAGTTCTATGACGCTTTTCATAAATCTAAAAAACGCTACAGGACTTTGACACTCTCTTGTGAACACAAAGATTATCGAGGGGATAAACAATACGTTCGCAATATGCTTGAGAAGTTCGGACGGCATTCTAACGAGTATAAAATACGTGTTCTCGGTGAGTTTCCTTCTTCTGAAAGTGATAGCTACATTTCATTACAAGAGCTTACTTCTACATACAATCAAGAAACAAAACGACTTATGATACCGATAATTAGTGTTGACCCTGCTGACTTTGGTGCTGATAATACAGAAATTTGTGCTGGGGTAGGCAATCATATTTACTACTGGAGAAGTATAAAAGGTCGCAAAGACGGGCATGATAACGTAAGGGCGATTCTAGATTGTGTACGGCATTTACGAGAAAACTCCGAAGAATACGGCTTTCCTAGAGGTATGGCAATAGAGGTTATAATTGACGTTAATGGAGTTGGTGCTTCTACAAGAGACGTTTTGAAACAATACGCAAGAAGAGAAAACTTAAAGATAGTTGAAAATAAAGCTCAATGGGCAGGAGACGCAACAGCTGAAAAGATGGCTGATTTACTCTGGGTGAAAATGAGTGAACAGTTGACAGAACTATGTATACCGTTTAATAAGTTTGTGGCAGGAAGTAAAAACGAGTTAAATAATAAAGATTTTTTTGATGGTGCTGATGGGCTAGAGCGAAGTATTTGTTCAAGAAAATACTCAATACCAAACGGAAAAATAGTGTTAGAAAGTAAAGATAAAATGAGAAGTAACGGAATGAGAAGTCCTGATAAGGGCGATTGTCTTGCGTTATATTGTTTTTTACTAAGCAAACACAAGAGGGCGAAACAGGGTATTTTTGGCATGAAAACAACAGCGTTTAAGATAAACCCTGAAGGAGGGCTTATATGAGATTAAGAGATATTATATTTAGAAACAAAAAGAAGGCAAGCTCGGAGTTAAAGGGCGTAGTATCAAATGCCGAAGTGGACTTGATTCTTGACCACAGGATAGACGCTGAAAAAATACGTAACATTTGGAATAATTATGAAAAAGACTATAAGCTTTCTGCAAGCGTTGTTATTTGCGGTATCAATGCTTTGGTTGACTATATTGGGATACCTGTTGTTACTGGCGGTGGTCGCAATAGGGATAAGATACAAAAACACGTTGACTTTGTAGCAAATTCTGTTCATAAAAAAGGCTTTGTAGAGGGCAACTTCTTCTTGTGGGCGTGTTGGAACGATAAGAAAAACGACATAGATAACATTATTTATAACTTTGAAAGCATGAGAAAGCCTGTATTTGATATTGATACAAAAGAGCTTCTAGAGGTTTCCTTTGAACACGACATAGAGTTTAATGACGCTCAAGGCAACAGAAGGCGGTGTAGAAGGATACGACGGTTTACACAAACACATATATACACTCGCTATGAAGGGGATAGACAAGAAGGAAAAGAGGATACCGTTATAGCTCATAACCTCGGAAGGCTACCTGTTGTTTTCGTGCGATATAACAGAAGCTTAGAAGAGTCTTATGGACATGGGCTTATAGAAGCGACAGAGCCTTATTTGCGAGTGCTCTCTTCTGTATTGCTTAACAGAGCGATAGAGGACAGAAGAAGCTCAAGGCGAAAGCTAAACATAACAGCAAGAGACGCTGAATCGTGGCTTGCAAATACAGCTATGGTAAACGGCGTAGACACTAACGGCATAGACCTAGAAAGTTTAGATATTTTATTTAATACAATAGGTGATGATGGAGTTAAAGAAGAGTCTAGTTATATAAACGTAACGCCTTCTGCACAAGATTCCCTTGAAATTGCGAAAACAATGTATGCGTGTATACGTGANATTATGGGTACTCCTGAATGGATATTCCCTTCTAAACTCGGTGCAAGTTTTGCGTCCGTTGAAGCACAAGTCCCTTCTTGGATACAACATATTGAAACGTTACGAAATAATGAATGGTATACAAACTGGATAGAAATATTAGAATTATATAACAGGACGTTTAGCTTAGCACAAGGTACAAGTGTTAAACCAATAGACCTACACTGGAAACGGCTAGACCTTGAAACTCCAGAGTTGCGTGCAAAGATAGTTAATTATATGATAGCAAGTATGAAGCTTGCCAAAGAAAACGCTCTTATGACTGATGAGGAAATAAGAGATTATTTAGATGAGTACTTAAATGATTTAGGAGACTATGCTTCTCTTTCAAAGGCAATGCCTGAAATGATAGAGAGATTGACTGAATTAAGTAGTGCAAAAAAAGGTGGTGAAAATGAAGATAGAAGCGACAGGAACAGACCAACCGAAGGTGAAAATCTTATCACAAATGAAAACAGGGGTAAAACTCAAACGTAGGGTCGGCATATTTGTAAGCATTGTTCTCTTACTAAAGTATATCCTTGCGGTATTGTTTTTCATACCGATTTTGTTTGATATTCACTTCGTGGCAAAGATTTCTCTTTTAGTTTTAACGGTGGCAACGCTCTGTAGTTGTTTTCTGTTATTGCGGAGACTGGGAGATTATAAAATACGTGCTTTTAAGCTTTTCTTGTTATTAAAGCTAGGCAAGATGGAATACGAGCAATTTTATTATAACTCTTGTTTTGTGTTCTTTTTAATCTCTTTTAAGATAATAAGGGGCTTTTCACGCTCTAATTTCTTTATAATGTACTACAGATATATGCAAATCAAAGTAAAAGAGGCTAAAACGCTCTTGCAACACTTGACAAACAAAAATGTATAGTGGACTATGTATTAAAAAGGAGACTGATATGAAATATGGTTTTACACAACAATACGCAGTTAGACCTAAAACAAAGATAAATGACGATATTCTTAATAGCATAGAGATGACAAAAGCTTGTAAAGAGGCATACGAAAAACTAAGCGAGGGAGACGATAAACCGTTCTTCTTTGTACAAGAGTTAAAGTTTGGTGATAAGTATCCTGCAACAGACGGTACTATTTTCACAAAAGACTTTATGCAAAGTTATATTAGCAAGCTTGAAGAAAAACCTATTCCCGGCTCTGCATTTGGACACGTAGCCAATGAAAAAAACTGGACAGGTGAAAGAGCTTCTAATGAAGTGTATCTTGTGGGTGCAAAGATTATAAACGATGATACAGCACAACTTAAAATGTACGTATCAAAAGATATGGTTGAGCATGAATACGCTAAGTTAAAAAAAGAAATACAAGCAGGCTTACTTTCCACTTCTATTTATTCGTATGCCAAATTTGAGATTTCTGAAAAAGGCGGTGTTACCTCTATAAAAGCGGTAGAGTCTATGAGCGGTGAGCGGAATGATATTGTAGAGTGGAACATGACAGGAATGCACAGTGGTATGATAGCAACGTCGCAAAAAGCGGTCGTTGAAGATAACAAGAACGAAGGAGATACAATAATGGAACTAGAAAAAGCCATTGAAGTAATAACTACTTCTGCACAGAAAGTGGGTTGTGATAAAGCACAACTCGCTGAAAAACTAGGACTTGGTGATATTATTGCGACAGACGAAATGAAAGAAAAAGTTTCAAAGTTTGACACATTATCACAAAAGTACGGTGAGCTAGAAACAGTTTTAGCTGACATGGAAACATTTCAAAAAGATAATTTTGAGGTGGTTCGGGACGCTGCTCTAAAGGAAGCGTATAGCAGTGAAGAAGCTATTATGTTTGCGAAGGATTTAATTGGTGATGAGCCGATGACCAAAGAGCAAATTAAACAAAAAATTGAGGACATAAATAAAATGCCCACAATGCAGAAAGTGTTATCTGGTGCTTTGAACGGGCGACAGGTTGACACTGGTACAGAAGATAAAGATTCTTCTGGAAAAGTTTTTATTTGGTAAGGAGAAAGCAATGGCTAGACTTAGAAAAAATGCAGAACCTACAAAAGCAAGCAAAGTCTTAAATGTGGGGGAAACAGTCTTTAATGCCGTTAATAAGAACGGAAACGAAGATTTTATTGGAATGAAGGTTGGCGGTGTACTGTTCGCAGGTATCGCAAAAAAACAACCTCAATCGGTAATGGCAAAATCACGCTATGATAAAGTAGATGGTGATTTTTATCTAACACTTTATGGAAACAACGATGGGGACGTCGTATCCTTTCATAATGATGAAGTTGGTACAGGGACATTCTCACTTGGTACTCAAGTATTTGCAACATTTGATGCAACATCTAAAAAGGCAACTGTTTCTGACACAACAAGTGATGGTGCGGTTTTTATTGGGTATGTTGTAAAAGAGTTAATAACAGATGGCGACTACAAAGAAGTATGGGTAGAGATTGTCAATCAAGGCTCTGGCTTTACAGCTCATGCGGTAATACCTCACTTCTTAACTTATAGCCTACCAGTTGGTGCTGATGGTGCAAAGTGTAAATGGAGTTATAAACAAAGCAGCTGGTACTATCACAGTAGAAGCTGTTAAGAATACTGATGTAACAGATTTGGCTGCAACATTTACGGTTACAGACTCTGCTACAGTTAAGGTTGGTGACGATTCACAAACAAGTGGTTCTACAACAAATAACTTCTCAAATCCTGTTACCTACACTTTAACACTTGGCGATGAAACTAAAACATATACAGTAACAGTTAATGTTGCTGATGAATAAGGAGAATAAAAATGGCATTTGAATTAAATCATATTCCTGAAATACGCTTTCTTTCCGACGAGATTAAGGGGGCGAGAAGCATGGAGGAAGTATTCGCCATGGAAAGAAAAGGGCAAATCATAGCTAAAAACAAAGCGGTGATTAAGCCCACTTCACAGGCTGGAACTTTAGCACCAGACTTTTATGATGGCGTAAAAGCCCTTGTAGATACTGGCGTTCCTGAAAACCTAAAAATTTGGTATGACTTCTCTCGTTCGCTAGAGCAAGTACCACTTGTGTACAAGCAACTGTATCAAACACTAAGCGATAGAAACTTGCCTGAAGTTATTCCTGTAAAAGACTTTGCACCCATTACAGACTTTTTCTTTACTCAAGTCCTTGACGGAGAAGCAGTTCTCTTAAATGACGTAGAAGGTAAAGGGGCTGGGATTGTAACTTTGCAAATCAACGCAGGTGGTTGGATGACCTCTTTTAGAGAAAGCTTGTTTGGAAACGGTGTTCGTGAAGCTAATATGCGAGATAGTGCTGCACGAGGATACAGACATTATCTTAATGCGGTTTATATGAACCCTATTGTAAGTTTTGCAGGTGTTCCAAATAAAACATTGTTTAACGCAAGCTCTATCAAAGATACTCCAAAAGCAAGTATGACTTGGTTTGAGAAAAACTGGTATATCTTGAAAGCGATGATTCAAGCTTCTGCTAAATACAAAAAAGAAAATCAACTTTCTTGTACATATGTTCCTGTTATGAACGAAGTAACAGCTTCATATTTTATAGACGTTGCAGACGCTGTAAACCCTGATGGTAACAAGCGATATCCTTCTTTAATGAATTTCTTTAGAAACGCTGTTATTTATAATGGTGCTCACCTTAAAGATAAAGAAGGCACTGTTATCTACACAGGCATTGAAGATGGTGCTATCCTATATGTACCTATAGGTTGCAAACACTTTGTAGAGTTTGAAAAGCTTCCTCTCACAGCAATTGCTGATGAAGGCTTAGCTAATAACCTTGGTGCAAAAACAAACGTGTTGTATGATTGCCGTGGTATGTATGCTACTACTGACGGTATGTTCAAAGCACAGGTTGTTCCTCTTNCTGATNCAANCAACGCTGATTCACCAATGNAAAACTCATAAAAATAAGGAATAGTTTAAGAATGGCAGGATTTACAGATATACAATTTTATGTAGACGATACTGATGGTCGGTTTTCACCCTCTGAATATGCACAAGCATATGACATGGCGTGCGACAAGTACAACACTGAAAGAAATAGAAATATCTACTCTGCCATTCTTTTACTCAACAAAGAAATCTTACGGCTTGCAACAGAGTATGAGCTAAAAAGCGATAAGACAGGAATTGAAAACACAGAATATCAAAGCCTGAAAGATATACTCTCTTCAAGAACAAAGCAAGTTGATAACTTAAAAGAAATGTTAGATGACGAGGATACGTTTAAGATACGTGGCGGTTTTGGTTTACGGGCAAGAAAAACAATTATAAAAGGAATCAATGACTAGGTTGGAAAAGTTGCGAAACGCAACACGAAACAGAATATTAAACAACCCATTTACGGTAGAGCGATTAAGGCAACAGCCGTATGTTTACGACTCCTCTTATGGTCTTGTTGAGGACGGAGACATAATTGACGTTATGCCTTTTAAGAAACAAGTGAGGATAATTGAAAGAGAAGAAGGGGAAGAAAGTAAGACTTCACGAGGTGTAGTTATACCTGTTATAAAACGGTATCTACTTTGTGAACATGATGAGTCCGTTGTATACGGATTGATATTTGAATATTATGGCAAAGTATTTAAAACAAAACAGCCTGTACCAACAATTAAAGCTGGTGGCATTGTAAGTATTTATACAGAGCTAGAAGATATAACAGAGGGTAGCGTGTATGCTTAGTGCGGCGTTTAATACTGGTAGTATATCACGTTCTCTTGAAAACATGGAAATAGGCTTAGAGATGGGCTTAGCAAGACTTTGTGCTGAAATAGGACAAGAAGCAGAAGAGAAGCTTGTAGAGCGACAAGATAAGAATGAGTTTTGGAACAATCAAACATATAGGGCTCTAGAAGCGATAGACCATGATACAGAGGATACGGGAGACGAGATAGAGATAAGCGTTGGTTTTGTAAAAGGCGAGCCAATGGAAGAGGATAGAGCAAGAGAGTACGGACAGTACCTTGCTGAATACATGAAAAAGGGGAACAACGGAAATCATTTCCTCGGTGGTGCTTTAGAAGAGCTTGTGAAGGCAATGTTAAGACGAGTACCTGACATAGAAGAGTACCTTACATCGAAGGCTACATACAAAAGTGGCGAGTGGGAGCAAGCATGATTTTATCGGCGTATGCAATTAGAGATTATATAGACTCTGTTATTTGCGACAATGACATAGCGAAACGATACTTCAAAAGCATAAAGGCAACCTACAAAGACTTTGGAGATTGTGCAAGAGCAGACGGGCAAACAAGTGTTTTGATATTTGGTAATAACATAAACATATCGACACAATTGCCTTGTGTTCTTGTAGATAATATTTCTGACTTACCGTTAAGAAACGGTGGCAGTAAAGGTTTGTATACGGTTCAAATCGTGTACAAGAGCTTCTTTTCTCCCATTGGAGATGAGTTATGAGATATTAAGAAAGGCTTTTAAGAAGCGGGTGTACAAGCGGTATTACTTAGAATCAGGCAAACTGTACAATGAAAAAAAAGAGGGTGCGGAAATGATATTCACGCACGTATTAGAGTATGTTGAGGGGAGCGATAGAGCAACTGGTGAGATTAAAATAGGCAATACATCTTATAGTTACAAACAGTTTGCGGTATCTTCCTTGAAAACAAATATATAGTTTAAGGAGAAATGATAATGGCTTTAGACATTAGAAAAGATGGCGTATTTTCCGAATACTCTGTGGAATTAGCGTTGGTATCAAGAAATAACCCTGATGGTACGATGCCTTTCGCAAAGAACTTTACACTTCCATACGAAAATGCCGATGGTAGTATTGAAGAGCGGAAAATAAGTGGCGGTGTACTAGGTAAACTAGGAAACACTGATATTAGAAAAATAAATGCAGGTGCAGGTGAAGCTCTTGTGTTTATCGAGTTAGGAAAAACAGATACTGTAGAGGTTAACCTTAGTGGTGTTGTAAACCCAGAGTCTGCAACTTTAGCAAACATTGCTGACAGCATTAAACGCAACTATTGAATCTTCTGCAAACTTCCCTAACATTGGACATGGCTTTCATGCAAGCTTGAGAGGAAACAGAATTCAAATCTCTGCTGATATTCCTTTGGAAGTAACAGGCATTCCAGAATTTGTGAACGGTGAATATGAGTTTGGCGATACATCTCTTTCTGTTAGCATAAAAGAAGGTGGTCTTACAGCTGATAACGTTACCGTTACTACAACTAATGGTGAGATGAGTATTGAGGACTTTTTAGACGCTCTTCAAACAGCTCTTGGGAACACAACTTTCACAAATGCAGGGCATGGGTACAAGGCATATATTGATGATGGACAAATTGCTATCGTAGCAGACATTGACGTTCCTGAAATTGCCCCTCTTGCGATTAAATGTCCTGTAGACAGCGACACAGGTTTAGTTACAAGTCTTGTTGCTAAAGTGTTAGAGTTTGACAAACCTTACTGGCGAGCAATTCGACACATGAAGAGTCTTTCTGCTTCTAACAACATTACAGACGCTGAAACAATTGAAAACACAGATGGTAAGGGTACTGTTACAACTGTTACAACAGAGCAATCTTCTACAGGTGTTACCGTGGCTCTTGAGGACGCAGAACGAAATCCTATTACAAGTGTTGCATTAACAGGTGGATACTTAGACCCATCTACTGGTAAATTTACTCAAAAGAAATCTGGTGTTTCTGCACCTGAAATCGGCTTGCTTGTGTTCTCTAAAACATTTGGTGCTGGTAACTTTGGTATTGGCGGTAACGAAGGAATTAGCATGACTATTTATCCTTCTAATACAGCTATCAAAAACAACATGGATAAGGGTGAAGGCGAATTTAATAACGATACCTATGATATCACAGCAAGTGATGGACGGGAAATTGAAATTAACTCTGGTATTTATTGGGATAAAGACGAGTCCGATTTATACAGAGCTTTTGCTGACTTAGTTTAATTGACGAGGGCTTGCTATGGATTACAAGTTTATGGCAAGCCTTATTGTCTTTACAGTAGGGCTTGTTTTTTTTATCGCAGGAAGGCTCGCTAGAGTCAAGACAGGAATACACAATAAAGATTTTATCTCTGGTATGTATCTCTATGAAAAAGTATTGCTCTTTGGAAAGAGAAGAAAGATTCTTTTAAGACGCTTAGAGGTTGCAGACATTCTTGCTATTGGCGGAGTGCCTAATTATATCTATTCAATGTTTACAACAGAGAACATACAAGAAGAAGTGGATAAACTAAAAAAAGACATAGAAAAGAAAACAGAAGAGGAAAACATAAAAGACAGTATTGAGTACTATGACTTTTTACAAAGAGTTGCAGAGCGTTCTATCGTTGCATGGGATTCAATTAAAGAGGACTGGGAAAAAGTAGACCCACAATTTACAGGTAGGCTTCCAGAGGAAACTCTACTTGATTTATTTAATGTACAAATAAACAATAAGAATATATATGTAAAAAAAAAGAAGATTTATTACGACTTGCTTTCGTTGGAAAGGAATACGGCATTACGCCGAGCTCTTATCTCAAAGAAGGTGGGTGGCAAGGGAACAGTCTAGCTTCATTTTTTCTTGATGAAGCGTGTGCGTTGGCTCTTAAAGAAGAAGAGTTAAAGGCAGTGAATGAAGCTAAAGATGATAAGAAAAAGAAAGACGTAAAACCGCCGGGGAAACCTACATCACTAAAGGCAATGCAAGAAGCGTACAAACAAAAGCACGAGGTATAAAATGGAATTAGGAAAATATGTAGCAAAGCTTAGTATAGACAAAGGGCAGTTTACTAGAGGGCTTAACAGTGCTGATAAGGAATACGCTGACTTTTGTAAAAGCCAATTAGAGAAAACAGAACAAACTCAAAAACAGATTAAGAAACTCTATGAGCAAAAAAACAATGTTATCATAAAAAGCGAAGAAGAACTCGTTAAAGCTATTTCAAACCTTAAAGGCGAGGATAAGGCTGATTTAGAGCGTGAGCTAAAAGATTATCAAAAGTATGTAAAGGCAAGAGAAACTGAAGCTAAAAAGCTTGCGAGGGCAGAAGAAGCAAGTGCGAAAAAGATACTTGCACAGAAAAAAAGAGATGAAGCTGAAACAGCACGACTTATAGAGAAGAGCAGAAAGGACGAAGAGAGAGCTTTCAAACAAAGGGAAGCACAAAGAAAAAGAGAAATACGGCAACTAGACGAGCTAAAGCAAAGAGTTTTGACATGGAGTAGTATTGCGATAACTATCCCTATTACACTTGGTACAAGAAAGGCGTTTCGAGATTATGTAGAATTTCAAGAGCAACTTATAAACGTAAAAGCGGTAACGAATGCTACAGAAAAGGACATGAGAGCATTAACTGAAGCTGCAATAGAGATGAGCCAAACGTTCGCATGGACAGGAAAAGAGATAGCGAGTGGTTTTCTTGAAATAGCACAGGCGGGATATGACGCAAGTGAGATACTAACACTTTCTAAAGACATTATGATTTTAGCAAGTGCTGGCATGAAAGACGTTGCGTTTACTTCCGAGCTTGTTGTTACGACATTAAAAGCTTTTAACATGGAAGCCGAAGAGAGCAAGAGAATTATAGACGTATTTGCTTCCAGTGCTGCACGCTCTGTTTCGAGTCTAGATAAAATATCTGCTTCTCTTAAATACACAGCTGGGCTATGGGGAAGTCAAAACTGGGAGATAGAAAACCTTATTGGTGTTCTTGACGTTTTGTTTGACACTGGTGTTCGAGGTGAGAAAGCAGGTAGGCTTTTAGCAAGTGCCATAAACTCAATACAGAAGCCGACAAAAGAAGCGAGTGCCGTTATAAAAAGACTCACAGGAGACGTGAAGGCATTAGACCCTGCTACAAACGACATCATATCTATTGTTAAGAAACTGACAGAAGCAGGTGCTACAAACAGAGACGTTGTTACAATCTTTGGAAAGACAGGAAATGAAATAATCTTACGACTCATGGACAACGTTGATAAGCTAGATAAAGCTGTAGAGGAGGTAACAGGGCAAACGGGAGAGGCTGCACGACAAGCGTCAACACAATTAGAATCTTTGAGTAATGCGTGGAAAATAGTTACAAACAAAATGACGGCTTTCTCTAAACAGGTTTTCGGCATAATAGAGCCTGCATTAACAACACTCGTAAACGGCATTGGCAGTATCTTTGAAACGCTAAATAAACTTCCTGACATGTTCAAGGTTTTATTATCCTTTGGCGTGGTACTTGGCGGACTAGCTCCTGTTGCATTGAAAGCAAGCATGGCTATTGGTGGTGTTATAAAATCAATACAAGCTATGACCGTTGTTACAACTGGTTTACAGTTAGCGTTGCTTCCTACAATGGGTATCCTTGCAGGAGTTGGGGTTGCAGTTGGCGGTATTGCGTATGCGTATGGCAAGGCTAAAAAAGACCATGCAGAGTGGGTATCTTCTGTTAGAGAAGGTGAGAAAGTTTTTTCTGAATCTGGCAAGAGCGTTGATGACGCCGTTAGAAGTTTAAGAGAATTATATGCAACAGCTGGAGACTCTAAAAAGGTTAAAGAAGGATTAGAAGAGCTTGCCGAAGTATTTCCGAACCTTAGAAATCAATTAAACAAAAATGCCGATGATACAGCACGGGCAATGAGTGTTCTTACAGATGAATATCAAAAACTGTTAGAAGCAAGAGAAGAATCCTCTGGTAAAGCACTTAGCATGGAAAGCGACCCGAAGGCAAAAGAGATTGCAGAGCTACAACATAAACTAGATGGGCTTAACGCAACGTTTGAGCAAACACAAGGAATAATAAATAGAAATAACACTTTGTTAAAAAATCTCAAGAAAGAGTTAAGCGAGACGCTTGGTGAAGACTATTCCAACGCAAGCTTACTTTCTGTTGTAGAAAAGTTAAGTTCACTTGAAGAAGATAGCTCTCAAGGTATTATAGCTCGTTCTAACGAACACGCACCTCTTTTTGAAAAAAATCTTTTTGCTATTCTAGACCTGTACAAACAGATACAGTCTGTTACAGAGCAACTGGCACAGGCTAAGTTTGAGCCTATACAGATAAAACTAGACTATGCCAAGGGTAAGGTTGACCTTGCTGAAAAAATACAAGAGATAGTTGGCGAACTAGAAACAAAAACAAGACCAATAAGATTA
>JGI24707J26582_10002636_pt1 | contig 13332 bp, 10 predicted proteins | sample BioPla1DNA1_FD_26582 | JGI IMG/M metagenome (IMG submission 26582) | reverse complement strand
TGATGAAACGCAAAGGGATACTTCTATATTTTTTCAACTTAAAGTATCTTGACGCTATCCAATTTGATGAAACACTTTTGGAGTTTTTAAAGAAAGGTTATAATTAACCCTAGGATAAGAAATAAAATTCTAGGATAAAAAATAAAAATTCTCGTATAAGAAATAAATATTCTCGAATAGGAAATAAATATTAAAGTCACTAACTACAGATAATGGGGCTGTCGCACTAAATGTGCGACGCCCTTTTTACATTATTGTTGTTTATCACATATTAAATTTACAAAAATAGTATCTGACTATCCATCCAACAGAGACACGTTCTCACTCGATTGCCGCACATAGCGATTCAATCGTTAAAGCGACAGCCCCATTATTTATTTCAAGAGATATATCCTTTCTAGGNTTCGGTCTCTATTTCATGAATTATTTCGTAATTTCTTTTTAAAACATTTTTGCCTCTCCAGCTAAAAGAACGATCCTGATATTTTTTCGTAAAAGCTTTGTTGGAAAGTTGGCATAATTCCTCATAATCAAGATGGTAGAGTAAATTTTCCTGAAACTCCTTAAGTTTCGTCTTTTCTATTTTACGATTATGGGGACAGACCTCCTGACATACATCACAGCCCCAAATCAGGGAATGTTTTTTTATGATCTCTTTTTCCCTTGATGAAAGTTCTTGTTTTTTCTGGGTGATGTATGATTTGCATTGTAAAGGATTTATGGTAAAATCCCCTATTATGCATTGACCTGGACATTTTCTCACACACTCCATGCATTGAATACAGGTTCGCTCCAAGGGCTGATCTGCTTCAAAGGGGAAATTGTTCAGGAGATATCCAATAAAAACATAGGAGCCATAAGAATCCGTGATGAGATGATTGTTTATTCCCCAGAAACCTAGTCCGGCCTTATAGGCTAAATATCGATCGCTAAAGGGACCAGTGTCTACAAAGGCCTTATATTCAAAATTATCGATTGTTTCTTGTAAATAATGGCCGATGACCTCCAGTTTCTCTTTAACGATTCGATGATAATCAGTACTAAAGGCTGATTTTGTTAGGTTGGCATCTTCACCATCACCAATATAATATGGAAACAAACAAACAATTACAGATTTTGCATCGGGTAAGGTTAGGTCTGGATATATTCTTTTCTTTATATCTTTTTCTTCAAATCCGCTGATGTAACCCCGCTCGATCTGTTTTTTCCAAATCCTTTCAAAATCGTAATAGGGTTTGGCTGGCGCGATTCCAACAGCATCGATATGAATTGATTTGCAAAATTCAATTAATTTATCTTTCATAATAATCCATCCCATCGGTATATTTTGTCTACTAAATAGTATACTCATTAACAGAGGTTTTTTCCAGATAAGATATTTTAAAAGGAAGTAAAATTGTCATTAAAATTTATTCTAATGTTTTACCACTAGAATCTTATAAGTAATTCTTCTATATATAATTAATATTTTTTATTTGTAGATATTATAAAAATTGGTTACTGTTATAATATGATAAATTATTGTTTTGTATGTTACTATAAAAGATACTTAAATGTTGCTAAGAATTATGGAAAGGAGATTGTTATGAATTTAATTTATAAAGGAAAGACCAAGGATGTATATGCTTTAGAAGATGGAAACTATTTGTTGAAATTTAAAGATGATGTTACTGGTGAAAATGGAAAATTTGATCCAGGTGCCAATACAGTGGGATTAACTATGGAGGGTTCTGGTAAGGCTGGACTAAGACTTACAACATATTTTTTTGAAAAATTAAATGCTTTAGGAATCCCTACCCATTATATTAGTGCTGATTTCGATCAGGTTACCATGACTGTAAAAAAAGCTACGGCCTTTGGTGAAGGATTAGANGTAATATGTCGTTACCGTGCGGTTGGGAGCTTTTTGAGAAGATATGGAAAATATGCAAAAGAGGGTCAGCCCCTTGATGCCTTCGTTGAAGTTACCTTAAAAGATGATGAACGAAATGATCCTCCAATTTCTGAAGATGCACTAGATATGTTGGGAATACTGTCCAAAGAAGAATATCAGATACTAAAAGATTTAACCATAAAGATATCCAATTTTGTTAAAGAGGAATTAGCCCAAAGAGGAATCGAATTATATGATATCAAACTAGAGTTTGGTAGACTTGGTGAAGATAAGCACATTGCTTTAATTGATGAGATTTCCGGTGGCAACATGAGAGCCTATAAGGATGGAAGATACATTGAACCTCTAGAATTAGAAGAATTAATGAGATAAGAGCTATTGTTTTTAGAAGTAATACTATGGGTTTCATCAAATATAATATAGTAATAACAATTGATGGAGCTTGAATAAGAGATATGAATAATAAAAGAATATTTATGACGGTAATACTCTTTATTACTTGTTTTTTTCTTGGAGTAGGTATTTCCAGGATTAAAAATGCTTCCAAAGAGGTTTTACTGAAAAGAGCCAAAGAAGAAAACTGGGGTCTTGGATTTACGGAAAAGGGAAGACCCCCAACAGGCAATGCTACTGCAGACGAACTAAAAAAATATGATGCCTATTATATTGGAGATACCAATGAGAAAATAATATATCTTACCTTTGATGCAGGTTATGAAAATGGCAATACCCCTCCAATACTGGAAGCTTTGAAAAAACATCAAGTTCCTGCTTGTTTTTTTCTAGTAGGTCATTATATCGAGAAGAATCCTGAATTGGTCAAGCAAATGGTTGAGGAAGGCCATATGGTGGCCAATCATACATACTCCCATCCCAATATGCATAAAATTTCATCCATAGATGCTTTTCGAAAAGAGTTGGAGGATTTAGAAGTCTTATATAAAGAAGTGGTTGGCCAAGATATGCCGAGATATTACCGGCCTCCCCAAGGAAAGTATAATATTGAAAATTTGAAGATGGCCAAAGAACTGGGCTATAAGACATTTTTTTGGAGCCTAGCTTATGTTGATTGGTATAATGACAAACAACCAACCAGAGAACAGGCCTTGGATAAATTAGTAAACCGAATTCATCCAGGTGCCATAGTACTTTTACACAGTACTTCAAAAACCAATGCCGAGATTATGGATGAACTGATCACCAAATGGAAAGAGCTGGGCTATAGTTTTGGATCTTTAGAGGATTTGGTTCAATGACTTCATATTCATAGCATGACACTATATGGATATGATTAATTTTCACTGCATACCTCGGTACTTAGGTTTCTATCAAAAGAGCCTGATGTACCGCTAGGGTATGCATATCTTTGGCACTAATTGACACCATTCTTATTCTATGCTAAGATAGGGGAAACATCTCCGAATATCATGTTTTGGTAGTGGGGGACCCAATATTAGGGGTGAATCTTTGGTATGGAAGAGCTATGCAACAGGGACGAATCGTTGCAAAGATAATAATCCAACAAATAAGTTGGATTTTTAAAAGCCAAATAGACATACAAGGAGGGGCGAACTTGGTAGCCCTAACCCGTCAGCTAATCCCATAGGAGTAAACCAAGCGTATGACGAAACTCAATTTATTGAGTGGGTTTATTCGCTTTTTTTGTGTGCATAAATATTACATAAGGAGGTTTGCTAATTCGTTAAATCTATGCAGTTGAATATGTAAAGCGCCATAGTCATACGGTTTAATACTAATTGTGATATGGAGGAGCAAAATTGGATTTACTTTTGAAAATTAGTATCGTATTGTTGGTAGGGGTAATCGGTGGGAAAGTGGCGAAAATTTTTAAACTTCCTAATGTATCAGGTTATTTAGTTGCTGGTTTATTTCTAGGACCCTCATTTTTTGGGTTTATCAGTGGACAAGATATCGAAACATTTTCAGTAATAAATGAATTGGCCTTAGCGGTAATTGCCTTTAGTATTGGAAATGAGTTTATTCTTAAAGATATGTTAAAGTTAGGAAAATCTATAGTAATCATAACTTTAACTGAGGTTGTGGGTGCTGTAGCCCTAGTTTTTTCTGTAATGTATTTCGTGTTTCATCAGTCATTTGCCTTTAGTATCGTTATTGCTTCCATGTCAGCAGCCACAGCGCCTGCAGCTACTCTCTTAGTAATTCGGCAGTACAAAGCCAAAGGACCATTAACAAAAACAATACTGCCGGTTGTAGCTTTGGATGATGTATTTGGTATTATTGCATTTGGTATTGCTATGTCTTTGGCAAAATTATCGATTGGACAAGAAAAGTTTTCAATTACAAAAATGATAAGTGAACCGTTGATTGAAATAGGAGGGTCTATTTTACTGGGGTTTGTTCTAGGTTTATTGCTGGTTATAGCGGCAAAGAAGTCCAAAGGTCGTGATGAACGTCAGGCTATATCCCTGGTGGCCATTGGGGTAGCAACTGGTATTTCCAATTGGCTAGGATTATCCCCCTTATTAACTAGTATTATGATGGGAACCACCATGGTGAATATGTTACATAGTTCAAAAAAGGTGTTTGACTCTGTCAATGATTTTGTTAACCCTGTATATATCTTATTTTTTACTTTAGCTGGTGCAAGTTTGGATTTAAGTATATTAGCATCGGTTGGATTGTTAGGGGTGGCATATGTTATTTCCAGAGCAGGAGGAAAAATCATCGGTGCCTGGTGCGGGGCAAAAGCTGTAAAAACAGATCCTATGGTAAGAAAATATCTGGGATTTGCCTTACTTCCCCAGGGAGGTATATCCATTGGCTTAATTGTATTGGTTCGCCAACAATTACCGGAATTGTCGACTGCAATTAGTACCATAATTATGTTTAGCGTATTAATCTATGAGGTATCTGGTCCAATATTTGCTAAGCTTGCCATTCAAAAAGCAGGTGAAATTAAGGATATAGGAAGCAAGGAAGAAAGCCATGAGAGAAAGAAAATAAAAACGGTAGAAGCTTCTTAGTAAACAATGATGGGAATGGTTTACTTGGTGTACCAGACTTAATTTGTTAATTGAATTGATATTAAAACAGAAAACAAGTGAATAATAAAAAGAAATACAAAAAGAAAAAAGTAAGGAAACAGAAATTCTAATAAAAATGATCTGTTTTCTTACTTTTTTTGTTTTATAAGGAAATTTACTTGCTTAAATTCGTAAAGAGGCGAATTTTGCAAAATATATGTTTAAATTCCCTGTAAAGATGTGGTAGAATATGTATAGTGCAATATGTCGGAAATTTTGCATAAGGGAGGTGCTTTCTTTGTTAAAAATTTTTTTGGTAGAAGATGAAGTTGTGGTAAGGGAGGGAATAAGGGAAACCTTAAATTGGGAGGAAAATGATTTTCAATTCTGTGGGGAGGCCAGTGATGGTGAACTAGCCTACCCTTTGATACAAAAATATAAACCAGATATTGTGATTACCGATATTCGGATGCCCTTTATGGATGGATTAGAACTCAGTAGGTTAATTAAAAAAGATATGCCTTGGATCAAAATTATTATACTTAGTGGATATGGGGAATTTGAATATGCCAAAGAGGCGATTAATATTGGGGTAACGGAATATTTATTGAAACCGATCAATGGTAGTGAATTAATGAATTGCTTACTTAAGGTCAAGAAGAAAATTCTAACCGAACAGAAGGAAAAGGCGAATATAGAACGTTTCAAAAAAGAAATGAAGGAATATGAAGAAGATGAAAAAAGGCGTATCTTTTATGATTTAGTAAATAATGCACAGCCTCTTGCTAGCATATTGGATCGGGGAAATGAACTAAATCTTGAATTAAGCGCCATTGTATATAATATTATTTTATTTACTATAGACCATAACCGGGAATATCATCATGAATCCTTGGAAGTACATACCATTCATCAAGAATTGAAACCTTTGTTTCAAGCCAATGATGACCTTATTAAGTTTGATTTGTTTATGGACGGCATGGCCTTATTGATGAAAGGAAATAGTTTGGAAGATTTGCAAAAAAAGCAAGTCTACTATATTAATCGCATACAAGAAATAATGGAGACTCATCAAGGGATTTCTTATTTTGGAGCTATCGGAGTTCCAGTGAAAAGATTGGGTGAGTTAAATCGCTCTTATCATGAAGCTAGCCGTGCCTTTTCTTATCGCTATATCTGGGAGGAAAATCTGATTCTGGATAGTAATGCCATAGCGGAAACTGGTGAAACTCTAAAGCGGACAAACCCTTTGAATATGGATAATATAGTTAAGTTAGAGAAGCGTAAAGTAGAAATCTTTTTAAAATCAGGTAGTAAAGAAGATGTTAATAATTTTGTTGAAGAGTATTTACAATCCATCGGCAATGAAAATCGTAATTCCTTTTTGTTCCGTCAATATGTGGTCATTGATATGTATTCCATTGTAGCAGGTTTTTATGAGGAAATAGGCCTTGAAGATTATGATTTAGAAAAACCATTTCATAATAACACTCAATTTAATCAAATTGTATCAAATTTTGATTATACAAAGGATTACATTAAACGTATTTTTAATAATGCCATTGAGGCAAGGGATAAGATAACAACGAAGCAATATAATAATATCGTTAGTAAAGCTAAGATATTTATACAAGAGAATTTTTGTAGGGAAGATTTGTCCTTAAACCAAGTGGCAGCCAGTGTTTTTGTTACTCCCAGTCATTTTAGCTCTGTATTTTCCCAGAAAACCGGTCAAACTTTCATTAAATATTTAACAGATTTAAGGATGAATAAAGCAAAGGAACTATTGAAGTTCACTGATATGAAAACTTCAGAGATTGGTTATGCCGTAGGCTATAAGGATCCTCACTATTTTTCCTACTTATTTAAGAAAACATTTAATTGCTCTCCAAAGCAATATCGTAATAATATCCGAAAAAGGGAGGATTCAATGTGCTACAAATCTGCAAAAAGAAATTCTCCAACATAAAACTGAATGTAAAAATCAGCTTATACTATTCTATTATTTTACTAATCTTTTGTTTTGTCTTCTTAATGTTTTTTGCTACAACCGTAAAATACAATCGTGAGTATAACGAAATTGTTAAAAGTGCAACCATAGCCAGCAGTTTTAGTATTGACTTTAAAAAAGATTTTGACTATAAAATGTATCGCATTATTATCGGCAGTAAGGAATTTTATGAGGAAAATCCTTATAAGGACATTGAAGAGGCGAGGGTGATAGCAGAAAAATTACAGTCTAACTCTTGGTCCAAAGGGAATGTCGAAAGAGCAGAAGCCATACAAAAATATTTAACCAATCTAAAAAAACATGTTCAAAAAATTGAGAATAATATTACAGAGCTNGGTCACTACGATGAGAATATCACAATTCTTTATAATGACATTCATGTAGTAACTTCTTTAATCCAAGATACCATCTTAGAGTATACCTATTATGAAACCCTGGAAATGGAAAATGTCCGAGCTGAAATGGAAGTTGAAATGTTAAAGAGCATGGAAATCATGATAATCATGGTAATTACCATGATTATGGTAGGACTATTCGTTTCAATATTAATTTCTAATAGTATTTCAAAACCTGTAAAAGAATTGAGTTATATTACGAATCAGGTAGCAAAAGGCGATTTGACGGTTCGTTCCCATATTAAAAATGGAGCTGAAGTGAAAATGCTTAGCGATTCCTTAAATATTATGATCGAAAAATTAAGNGATCTAATTGAAACCGTTAAGATTGAGCAAAGTAATTTAAGAGAAACAGAAATAAAACTACTTCAGGAACAAATTAACCCTCATTTTCTTTATAATACACTGGATACGATTATATGGTTGGCAGAGTCGGGTAAACTAGAGGATGTTGTAGAAGTGGTTGGCTCTCTTTCTAAGTATTTTCGTACCTCCTTAAGCAAGGGGAAGGACTTGGTTACCTTGAAAGACGAAGAGCTTCATGTATGTAGTTATTTGCAAATTCAAAAGGTGAGATATGGAGATATTCTAGAGTATGAGATTGATTTTCCCAAGGAACTATCCTTATGCAGAATACCAAAAATTACATTACAACCTCTGGTGGAAAACGCTTTATATCACGGTATAAAAAACAAAAGATCAAAGGGAAAAATCTCGGTTCTAGCTAGAATGGATAAGGAACGTCTAATTATTAAGGTTTTGGATAATGGTTTAGGAATGACCCCAGAAAGGCTGCAGCAAGTAATCAATAGTTTACAAAGAAAGTCAGAAGATAATCAAGATTTTTATGGTCTATATAATGTAAATGAGCGGATTCGTTTGATCTTTGGTTGCAATTATGGATTAACCATTGAAAGTACCTATGAAGAAGGAACTAAGGTAACAATTGCTTTGCCAGCGACTACCACAGAGGATGGTTAATCTAAAAATATTATAAGTATATCCAAAAAAAACAAACATCTATAAATTTAAGTATAAAAATCCCATAAAATAACTACATATTCTCTAAAGATAATTAATCGTATTTTTACCTCTTCTATGTAAAGATATTGGTGTCATCAGTGATATCATTGGTGATTATAAAAAATAATAGGATGGAGGATTGAAGATGAAAAGAATGAAACAGTTGTTGGTTGTTCTTATGATTTTAGCTCTTGGAATGGCATTCTGGGGCTGCGGCAATAAGGATAAGGATGATCAGACCTCAGGAAAAGACGTATCTTCTAGCGAAGATGGAGATCTTATTGTAGTAGGTTTTTCTCAAGTAGGTGCAGAATCTGACTGGCGTACAGCAAATACAAAATCATTCCAGAGTACATTTGTAGAAGATGCTGGATACAAATTACTCTTTGATGATGCTCAACAAAAACAAGAGAACCAGATTAAGGCAGTTCGTAACTTTATTCAACAGGATGTGGATTACATAGTAATCGCTCCGGTGGTTGAAACTGGTTGGGAAACCGTTCTCGGTGAAGCAAAGGAAGCTGGTATTCCTGTAATCATCGTAGACCGTATGATTGATGTTTCTGACGATAGTTTATTTACCTGTTGGGTAGGTTCTAACTTCAAACAAGAAGGATATGACGCTGCTGATTGGTTAGCAGAATATCTTGATAAAGAAGGTAGAAGTGATGAGACAATTAATATTGTAACCCTTCAAGGTACCATTGGTTCTTCCGCTCAAATTGGTCGTACCGAAGGTGTGGAAGAAAGACTGAAAGATCATCCAAACTGGGTTATGTTAGACAGACAGACTGGTGAATTTACTCAGTCTAAGGGTCAGGAAGTTATGGAATCTTTCCTTAAATCCTATGATGATATTGATGTTGTAATCGCTGAAAATGACAATATGGCATTTGGTGCTATTGATGCTATTAAAGCAGCAGGTAAAGTTCCAGGAAAAGATATCATTATCATTTCCTTTGACGCTGTTAAGGCTGCCTTTGAATCTATGATCGCTGGCGATATGAATGTTTCTGTAGAATGTAATCCACTTCACGGACCTAGAGTATCTGAAATTATTCAGAAACTTGAAAAAGGTGAAAAGGTAGATAAATTACAGTATGTAGAAGAGGGAGTATACCCTGCAGAGACTGCAGCTGAACTAATTGACTCTAGACAATATTAATTTTTCGTATAATTATTAAGAATTAGGAGCGAAATGTCAGCTTCTTAGGATTATTGAGATCTAGTATAAGAGGCTGCTGCAAATACTAAGGTTTTGCAGCAGCCTTTTACAAAAGAGATAAGTGTTTTTATGAATGCTAAAAAGTTGTGAACAAAGAAAGGATTGATTCCTTGTGATGAATGAGAATAAACCGCTTCTTACAATGAGGCATATTACCAAGACATTTCCTGGTGTCAAGGCTTTGTCCAATGTTGATTTTACTTTAAGAGCTGGTGAAATCCATGCTTTGATGGGTGAAAATGGAGCAGGGAAATCAACTTTGATTAAAGTATTGACTGGTGTAGAAGAAATGGAGACGGGAGAAATCTATCTGGAAGGAATAGACCATCCGATTATTAACCGATCACCACAAGAGGCTCAGGCAATAGGTATTAGTACAGTTTATCAAGAAATAAATCTCTGTCCCAATTTATCGGTTGCAGAAAATATTTATATTGGTAGAGAACCGAAGAAATTTGGGAGAATTGACTGGAAGACCATGAATAAGAAATCCAGTGAGCTGTTAAAAAATTTAAATATTATGATTGATGTTACAAAACCTTTAAGCAATTTTTCTGTAGCCATTCAACAAATGGTTGCTATAGCAAGAGCAGTAGATATTTCGTCTAAAGTATTAATCTTAGACGAACCCACATCAAGTTTGGATGAGCAAGAAGTTGAAAAGCTATTTCTTGTCATGCGCAAACTAAAAGAATCAGGAATTGGTATTATTTTTGTAACCCATTTTTTAGANCAAGTATATAAAATCNGTGACCGAATTACGGTGTTAAGAAATGGTTGTTTAGTAGGAGAGTATGAAACAGAAAAGCTACCTAGTGTTGAACTGGTAGAATTAATGATAGGAAAAGAAATTGAAGATCTAGCAAAATTAAGTAAAGAAGAAAATGATGAGGAAAATAATGAGAAAAAGGAGATTGTTATAGACGCCAAAGGACTTGGTCATACAGGAACGATTCATCCCTTTGATTTAAAGATACATAAAGGTGAAGTAATCGGATTGTCTGGATTACTTGGTTCCGGACGATCTGAACTAGCAAGAGCTATCTATGGAGCCGATAAACCTGACCAGGGAGAACTTTACTTTAAAGAAAAGAAATTGCAGATCAACACCCCTCTAGATGCTTTGAAATCAGGGATGGCATATCTACCGGAAAACCGAAAGGAAGAGGGCATTATAGAGGATTTGTCTGTAAGAGAAAATATTATCATTGCTCTTCAGGCAAGACGTGGGATGTTTAAGGTGATTAGCCGAAAAGAACAAGAGGAATTTGCAGACAAATTTATTGATTTGTTGCAGATTAAAACTTCCAGTAGAGATGTACCAGTAAAACAACTCAGCGGAGGTAATCAGCAAAAAGTTATCTTGGGAAGATGGCTCCTTACAAATCCAGATTTTCTGATACTGGATGAACCTACCAGAGGAATCGACGTAGGAACCAAGACGGAAATTCAAAAATTAGTTTTAAAATTTTCAGAAGAGGGAAAGACCATTTTATTTATCTCATCTGAAATTGACGAAATGCTCCGTGTTTGCAATAAAATAGCCGTATTAAGAGATCGTAAAAAGGTAAGTGAATTAAAAGGGGATCAACTTTCTCAGAGTAATATAATGAAAGCGATTGCAGGAGGTGATACGAAGGATGAATAAGATGAAAGAATTGTGGAAACGGGTTACGGGTTTTTCATTGCTATTCCCCCTGGTTTGTCTTGTAATCGTCTTAGTTGTTAACCTGATTAAAACGCCAGATTTTTTCAAAATCTCTATGAACAATGGAGTTCTTTATGGATATGTAATTGATATATTAAATAGATCCAGTGAATTAATCATCCTAGCAGTTGGTATGACTCTGGTAGTAGCAGCCTCTGGGGGAACCGATATATCGGTTGGGGCGGTTAGTGCAGTAGCTGGTGCTGTTTGTATCTATTCCTTAATTGGCGGTGCTAGTAGCAGTGTTTATCGGATTCCCTATGTCCTAGCAATTGTTTTAGGTATATTAGCAGGTACAGCTTGTGGAGCTTTTAATGGATTTTTGGTTGCCAAATTACATATCCAACCTATGGTTGCAACTTTAATCTTGTTTACCGCAGGAAGGGGTATGGCTCAAGTACTTACCCAAGGATTTATCCTTTATGTAAGAAAGGAATCCTTTAAATTTCTAGGAAACTTTCTTCCTGGAGTTCCAATTCCGACTCCTATATTTATTGCAACAATAGTTGTTGTATTGACATTTTTGATATTAAAGAAAACATCCCTTGGTTTATACATTCAATCGGTGGGTGTGAATCGGAAAGCATCTAGACTCGTTGGGTTAAATTCTTCACTGATTATTTTCCTGGCCTATGTTTTTAGTGGATTCTGTGCAGGAATTGCTGGAATGATCATTACCTCTAGAGTTTATTCGATTGATGCCAATAACGCAGGATTGAATATCGAATTGGATGCCATTTTAGCAGTGGCCATTGGTGGTAATAGCTTGGGCGGTGGTAAATTTTCTCTAGCTGGAAGTGTCATAGGTGCAATAACGATTCAGGCATTAACGACATCTCTTTATGCAATGAAGGTTACTGCAGATCAGCTTCCGGTTTATAAGGCTGTGGTAGTTATAATTATCGTCGCTCTTCAATCACCGATTGTGAAACGATGGATGAAAAACATCAAGCAGAAGCTTGCTTCATCCAGAAATGGAAAGAAGGTGGAAGCATGATTAAGAGAATACGAAACCGCTTAAGCTCAAACTCCTTTCTAATTATAATAACGATTATCTTATTTCTATTGATGTACATAGCAGGGGTTATTGTTTTTAAACAGAAAAACTTTGGAAATTTACAAGTGTTTTTGAATCTTTTCATCAGTAATGCTGGTTTAATTGTTGCAGCCGTTGGTATGACTGTGGTTTTAATCTCTGGAGGTATCGANATCTCCGTTGGCTCTGTGGTCGCCATGACTTGTATGCTTCTGGCTTGGATGATGGAGAACAAAGGTGTCAATGCCATTGTAGCAATTATCCTTGTTCTAATCGTAGGTGTGGTTTTTGGTTTGATTCAAGGATGGTTGATTTCCTACTTAAAAATCCAACCCTTTATCGTAACCTTAGCAGGTATGTTTTTCGCTAGAGGTATGACTGCTGTCATCAGTGTTGATATGATTACCATAAAAAATGAAACTTTTCTTGCTATGGCAAAGTCTAAAATATATTTACCCTTCGGAGGTACGGTAAATAAAAGAGGGGTTTTAATACAACCCTATATCTATCCTAGCGTAATTATCTGTCTTCTTGTATTGCTAGTTTTGTTCTTCGTTATGAAATATACCAAATTTGGTAGATCCATCTATGCGGTAGGTGGAAATGAGCAATCTGCATTACTGATGGGACTCAATGTGAGACGAACCAAATTAAAAGTATATGTACTCAATGGCTTTCTTGCAGCCTTAGCTGGCTTTGTATTTTGTCTGAATACAACAGGGGGATTCGTAGAGCAGGCAAAAGGATTTGAGATGGAAGCCATCGCTGCAGCCGTAATTGGAGGTACCTTGTTGACTGGTGGTGTAGGAAATGTGATTGGCAGTATTTTTGGTGTTTTAATCAAAGGTACTATAGAAACCTTTATCACATTCCAAGGAACCTTGTCATCCTGGTGGACCAAAATAGTAATCGCTGCATTGCTATGTTTCTTCATCATATTACAAAGTATCTTTATGAATGTAAAATGGAGAAAAAAGAAGAGGGGATAAAAAGGGTCTACATAAAGAGAGTATAAATAGGGCATTCTTCTAAGTT
>JGI24707J26582_10002633_pt1 | contig 13337 bp, 17 predicted proteins | sample BioPla1DNA1_FD_26582 | JGI IMG/M metagenome (IMG submission 26582) | reverse complement strand
TATTTATTTTGCAAAATGTGTTTATCTTTTTCTACAAATATGTTACAATGTTGTAGTAAGATTAATGTTTAGTAGGTGTTTGAATGCTATCGAATTTAAGTAAGATTAGTATAGTCACAGGGCATTATGGTTGCGGCAAGACGAATTTCGCAGTTAATATTGCTATGATGCTTGCCAATATGGGGGAGAAGGTCACAATTGTCGATCTTGATATTGTCAACCCCTACTTTCGAACAGCGGATTTCGCCGGTATATTCGATAATGCTAATATCACATTGATGAAGCCACAATTCGCAAATACGAATCTTGACATACCATCAATTAACTTCGATTTGACCAGCCTATTAAAGCGTGAGGGTAAAATCATAATTGATGTTGGTGGTGATGATGCCGGAGCAATTGCACTAGGGCGGTACATGGACATTCTTACTAAAATGGACAGCGTTACGGTGTATTATCTATTCAATAAATATCGCTATTTAACGCAAGATAGCACAGATGCTCTTGACTTAATGCGTGAGATTGAGAATGCCGCCAAAATAAAGGTGGACGCATTAATCAATACATCGAATTTAGGGGAGGAAACAACTGCCGACGATATAAGGGCGACATTTGCAGTTATGAATGAAATATCGCAGCAATCGGGACTGGGGATAGCATTCACGGTTGCAAAAAAGGATATTGCTAGTGAACTGAGTGGTGAAGTAGAAAATTTGCTACCAGTTGATATATATGTAAAACAAGTTTGGCATTAAATATGTAGGAGGTTGAGGAAATGGGAAGAATTACGGTAGATGAGCAAAGATGCAAAGGGTGCGGTCTATGTATTAATGTTTGTCCTAAAAAAATCCTAAAGCTCAGTGAGGATAAACTTAACGATAAAGGTTATAGCTTTATGGTTTGCTTTGATATGGATGAATGTATCGGTTGCGCTAGATGCGCTATGATGTGCCCCGATATTGCCATTGAGGTAGAAAGATAGAAAGAAGGGAAATACATATGGAAAGAAATTTAATGAAAGGCAATGAAGCACTTGCTGAAGCGGCAATTAGAGCAGGTTGTAAATGCTTTTTTGGTTATCCGATAACACCGCAGACTGAAATTTCTGCTTATATGGCGAAGAGAATGCCTAAAATTGGTGGAGTGTTCCTACAAGCAGAGTCTGAAATTGGTGCTATTAATATGGTTCTAGGTGCCGCATCAACTGGAACAAGGGTAATGACGTCATCATCTTCGCCTGGAATAAGTCTTAAGGCGGAAGGGATCTCATATATAGCGGGTTCGGATTTACCGTGCGTTATAATTAATGTGCAACGTGGTGGACCCGGTCTTGGCGGAATTCAGCCATCGCAGGCGGATTATTGGCAAGCTACAAAGGCATTAGGTCATGGTGACTTCCATGTAATGGTGTTTGCACCCTCAACAGTGCAGGAAATGGTCGATCTAGTTACAAAGGCATTTGACTTAGCCGACAAATATAGAATGCCGACAATGATACTTGCCGATGGGCTACTCGGTCAAATGATGGAGCCAGTAACATTCCCAGATGAGCAGAGCATTAATGAATATGATAAAACATGGGCTGCCGATGGGCATAAAAATAGCAGGGAGCATAATATTATAAATTCTCTAATACTTAGCCCTGACGATTTAGAAAAGTCCGTTCAGGAGAGGTTCAAGAGATATGATAGAATTGCTAAAGAAGAGGCAATGGCGCAGTGTTATCTAACCGATGATGCTGATATTGTGCTAGTTGCTTATGGTGCTACAGCACGTGTAACGCAGAGCGCTGTTGATTTAGCTAGGGAGAAGGGCATTAAGGCGGGACTAGTGCGTCCGCAAACGCTATGGCCATTCCCAGTGGAGCAGATTCGCACCGCAAGTGAAAATGCAAGCAGCCTCCTATGTGTGGAGATGAGTATGGGTCAGATGGTTGACGATGTTAAGCTAGCTATCAATTGCAGCAAGCCTGTTCACTTCTATGGAAGGACGGGCGGAGTGATTCCGACACCAGCACAAATACTCACCGAAATTGAAAAAATAGCAGGAGGTGCGAAGGAATGAGTAACACAGAAAAGAAAATGAAGAAAGTTTTTTCAAGACCTAATGCACTAGCAGATGTTCCGACGCATTATTGCCCCGGTTGCACACATGGAATTGTGCATAGGCTAATCGCAGAGGCAATTGATGAGCTGGATTGCCTAGGTGATACTATTGGAGTATGCCCAGTTGGATGTTCTGTAATGGCATATGATTACTTTAATTGTGATATGATACAAGCGCCGCATGGCCGTGCTCCAGCGGTTGCAACGGGAGTAAAACGTGCAAAGCCCGACAATATCGTATTCACATATCAGGGTGACGGCGACTTAGCCGCAATTGGGACGGGCGAAACTGTTCACGCAGCGACTAGAGGCGAGAACATCACTATAATATTCATCAATAATACCACATACGGTATGACGGGCGGCCAAATGGCGCCTACAACTCTACCAGGTCAGGTAACGCAGACAACCCCCTATGGTCGTGATACCGATACGGCGGGTCACCCAATCCGTGTGTCTGAGATGCTTGCAACACTTGATGGAGTTGCATATGTGGAACGTGTTGCAGTCGATAGCATTAAGAATATTAATAGAGCTAAAAAAGCAATTAAAAAAGCATTTGAATACCAAACCCAGAAGAAGGGATTCACTATTATTGAAGTTTTATCAACTTGTCCAACAAACTGGGGACTAGATCCGGTCAAGGCGCTAAAGTGGCTTGAGGAAAATATGGTGCCTTATTATCCGCTAGGTGTGTATAAGGATAAGGAGGTGGCAGTAAATGAATAAGACGATGCATAAAGAAATTTTGCTTGCCGGATTCGGCGGGCAGGGGATATTATTCGGTGGTAAGGTGCTATCTTATTTCGGATTAATCGATGGTAAAGAAGTATCGTGGTTGCCGTCGTACGGGCCTGAAATGCGTGGCGGAACGGCGAACTGTTCGGTATGTATTTCCGATAAGCCGATCGGCTCACCTCTCATTCTAACACCGTCGGAACTTATTGTAATGAATTCGCCATCGTTCGATAAATTCATTGATGCGGTACAATCCGGCGGCAATGTATTCGTTGATAGCACATTGATCGATCAAAAGTGCGAACGAGATGATATAAATTGTTTTTACATTCCAGCAACAATGCTTGCAAATCAGAATAATTTAGTCGGTCTAGCGAATATTATAATGATGGGTAAGTTTATTAAAGAAACGAACATAGCCAAACCGGATACGGTGAAAAAGGCAATTGAAATGTGCGTACCCCCATCACGCAGCCATTTAATTAAGGCAAATTTAAAAGCTATCGAGATTGGCATGAATTATAGCGAAGGTTAGAATAACTAGGGCGTGAACCATAGAAAGGGTGAAAGAAGTGATTTTAGTAAATACCGACTTTGTTTCAGGGCAGGAGCTAATTACCTTATCACTTGTGAGAGGTAGTATAGTTCAATCCAAACACCTAGGTAAGGATATAATGGCAGGATTTAAAACCATGGTGGGCGGAGAGATAAGAGGATATACTGAGATGATGGACGAAGCAAGAGAGATTGCAACGCAAAGAATGATAATGGACGCCGAGCGCTATAATGCCGACGCCATTATCAATGTTAGATATGCTTCAGCTGCTGTAATGCAAGGTGCCGCCGAAGTAATTGCCTATGGTACAGCTGTAAAATTCAAATAGGATTAGAGAATTAAATATATCATAGCAAATAGCAGTGTTATATCAGCCTCATTATGGTAAAGAAGCAATAGCATGAGCAGAATCAATGCCGTATCTTTATCAATGCCAAGGCTGCATAGGAGTCTGTTTATAATCGAGTCAATATTTGCTAGAATGTTATCTAGGTTTAACATGTCTTTTGAGCCGCTATCATTACCAATGGATAGCGGCTTTTCTTGCACATTATCTGACTTATGGGAATGACGTTGCTCTTTATTGGGATAGTGATCGGGAGGGTTCTGCCTTTGTTGACTCCTCCGATTTGCATTCGGAGAATTCGCCCTCCTTTGGGTAGTCGATGGCGATTTTACCGATACATACCTTCGATTCGGGCAATTAGGACTATGGCGAATGTTCTGGGACTGCTTAGCTTTGTATTGTGGTGATGATTTTGCACGTGAATTCATCTGGTTTTTGCTTTTGTTTTCATAATGTTGACCCGTCGGGGATTTGTTCATATATTCGTTGGTCTGCTCATTATTATGATTTGCTTTTTTGCTCATTTCGAGCATATGCTTTACATCGGCATCTATTTTAGCCATGAGCTCATCATTTGAATATTCAGTACCCTTCCATTTCAAAAGAGCTCACCCCCGAATAAGCCTGAATCCTTAATTAACGGGAGTAGTGCAATCAGCTTCATTATCTTAATTGCACCATCGACTTTCTCTTTATTTTCGTCTTTTAAGTGCGGGCGCAATGCTAGCAATAATTGTGAATTCTTGTCGCTGCTTTTTGTTGACGAAAACATATCTTTCATCTTTAGCAGCATTCCAATATCAATATCGCCGAGGATACTCTCACCATCTTCCGAATTTTGGTGTGACGAATCTCCGTCTTGAGCGCTGCCGAACATATCACCGAGCGCCGAAAGATCGGGCATTTCGCCATTTTCCCCGCCGAGCATTGCTGCAAGCTCCCTTATTTGTGCCTGCCCCTCCTCACTACCGAGAATATTCTCAATCTTGCTAGTTAAATCATCCACTACCATCCCTCCTTTTTAAAAGTGGCAGGCGGGTTATTAGTTACTCTTCCTGCCCCGATATTTTCCTCAGAATTCCCTGAGCTTCAGGTGATGAGAGGATTTGATTTGCGACATTGGGACTTTTAAGTATCTGCTGAATCTTCTGTGCGTCATTCGGACAGAGTGAGCTCAGCGCATCTTCAACATTCCCTGATTCGAGCGCCTGTAGTAGTTCTTCAGGCGACTTTCCGGATTTTTTACTAACCATGTTCAACATCATTTTAAGCATCTTTGGATCAATTTTACTCATTTTAAGCCTCCAAATTTAAAAATTGTATAAGTTTACTATATCGGTTATTTCTATAATATGCTATAATAAGATATCATAGAAGTAATGATATTCATAGCAGAGGATGGTAATATGAGGATTATTGTCGTGGCGGATACGCATAGAGATTACTATATATTTAAGGAAGTTGTCGAGGAGAACCTAGACGCAGATGCATTCATTCATCTTGGTGATGGTGAAAATGAATTGCGAGATATGCAGCAACTTTTCCCCGACAAGACATTCTATTTCGTGCAGGGGAATCGGGATTATGCATCCAAGGCAAAGGTAACCGATATTCTTGATCTAGGCGGCAAGAAGATTTTGATAACGCACGGGCACCATTACGGCGTTCGTGAAACAGTCGATAATCTAGTTAATACGGCTAAGCAGAACGAGGTCGATATTGCCCTATATGGGCATACGCATCTGTACCTTTCTACTATAATAGATGGTATATATGTGATGAATCCGGGTAGCTTACATGCGCCGAGGGGTAGGCGATACCGCTCCTATGGCACGATAGACATTAATGGTGACGATGTTGTCATCAATATCATTGAGATAAAGAGATAGATTTTATCACCTTATCTTCTCTACTAAAAGCTACACCGCTAGAACAAAAACTTCCTCTATGATAATAATACTCTGTGGTATTCTATGCCAGCATTTGATAAAAGGTGCATTTCTTTTACTTAACGTTGTATAAACTAATCGGGCAAGGGTTTTATTCCCTTGCCCGATTTAATTTACTATCTAGTAATATTTGCGTCTTTCGATTAAATCGAATCGATGGTCGGCACTGATAGCTTCAATCGAAATATCAAAAAACTTTAAATTTGTGCTTCCGTCACGGTATTCGCCACCCGAATATATATTCTGCGTATTCCAAGTAGTATCGACGAAAATCCAGCGTTCGCCAATCCAAACGGCATTCCACTCATGGCGTTCACTTGATTCCTCCAGCCCTGAATGGCTAATGTTCCTTTGAATTGTGCCGCCCCTAATATTGATAACATCAAGATCCTGAGCATCGCATAATGCGGCATAGATATTAGCAAATCCGGCGCATACGGTACGATGATTGGAAATTATATTGTCCAAGGTAATATTCGATAATGTGACAGAATCTTCGCTTGCGTCATGGTCATAATATATATTTGACGATACCCATTGTGATATGGCACGGGCTTTTTCGTAATCACTTTTTGCATCAAAACATATTTCATCACTGAGGTTCTTTATTTTATCGAGGGTATTGTTTATAGAATCCACATCATCGCTAATATAGCTAGCAGTGATTTCCTTATCAATTTCAACAATGGCATCAAGCTTTGCACAATTTTTCTCAATCATGCTATAATCGGGCAGAATCCACTGCCCATTTTGCCGAAAAATTCGGTAGTAGAATGTATCGCCGCTTTCAAGTGTGAAGTTCAGCGCATATTCGCCATTTCTAGCCGTGCTAGTTAGGACGGAGGTAAATTCACCATTGGGATTTACATGCGGATCTGAATGTAAACCCGATGGAGTGAGAGAGATGCGGCTTAACATTGCCGGATAGAACCTACCCTCAATGAAAATATCGTTATCATCGGTGGTTATTTTCGCAAAATGCTGCGGATTATATGATGTTGTCAATTCAGGTAGCGATTTATAATTTTCGGCTTTACTGCAACTAACATTAAAAATTGCAAGCAATAAGGCAATGAAAGTGCATATTAGAAAATAAGTGATGCCGCCGAATGCCGATTTTAAACTTCTAGATTGCAAATAGCCACCTCTTTTATTTAATGGAATATGCAATTATTATATCACTATGAAAATAAATGTCAATGCACATAATACTGTATCATAAAAAAATGAAATTGAATAGTATGTATTGCTAGGTACAAAAAATTGTAGCTCCCCAGATTTTTTGTATAAGTTGAAACAAACTGGCAAAAATATAAGTATAAAATATACGGCGAAGGAGTGTATTTCGTGTGTCGATAAAGAGGGGAGAAATCTATTACGCAGATTTGAGTCCTGTTGTAGGCTCCGAACAAGGGGGAGTGCGCCCCGTATTAATCGTACAAAATGATGTTGGCAATAAACATAGCCCAACTGTAATAGCAGCAGCAATAACAAGTCAGAGGGAAAAGGCGAAGCTCCCAACACATATTGAGCTCAATGCTCAAAGTTGCGGACTTGCTAAGGATTCTGTCGTGTTATTAGAACAGATTAGAACAATCGACAAAAAGAGATTAAAAGAAAAAATGGGAGTACTTGATACTGGCTCAATGGGCAAGATTAACACTGCGCTTACAATTAGTTTTGGACTGCGCACGGATACTTAATAGCTTACATAGAAGGCTAGCTAAAACCCCTATGCAAAAAAAGCATAGGGGTTTGTAGTTTATAAAAATATGTAATGAAGTTTATTTTCCTTTTTGTCGACTTCCTAGCAGGAATTTGACGGCATCACGTTCTGACAAAGGCTTTCCAAGAAGATAGCCTTGGACAAGGTCGATATTTAATTTATTCAGATAATCGAATTGACCCTGCGTTTCGACGCCTTCGGCGACTGTTTTAATATCAAGGCTATGCACAAGATTAATTATAGAGCCAGTAATAGCATAATCCTTTTTACTATTGAAAATTTCATCAATGAAACTTTTATCTATCTTTAGATACCTAATAGGGAAGTTCTTAAGGTAGCTAAGAGATGAGTATCCAGTACCAAAATCATCAAGAGCAATTATTACACCGTAATTAACGAGCTTTGTTAAAATATCGTTGGCACTTTCCGTAAAGTTAAAAAGGACATTTTCAGTAATTTCGAGCTGCAACATATGCGGCTTAATATTTGCATTTTTGACAGCGCTCACGACTACATCATAGAAGTCGGGCCGCTTAATTTGTTCGGGCGAGATATTTACAGACATTACGAGTTCGTCGCCGTAAACATCGCAGAACTTCTTATGTATTCGGCATGACTCCTCCAATATCCAAGTGCCAATTGGAATAATTATACCGGTTTCTTCAGCTATAGCAATGAATTCATCGGGAGGGACAATTCCCAGCTCTTCATTATTCCATCTTATCAATGCCTCAAATCCATAAATGTTGCCCGATTTAGCACTGACAATTGGCTGATAATTTAAATACAACTCATTCTTATCAAGGGCATTGTTGAGATATTGCCCGACCTGAGATTTCTTCTGTATATTATCATGGATTGTGGAATTGTAGAATTCAACACGGCTTTTACCTAGATCCTTAGCTAGATGCATTGCCATATCGCCATTGCGGAGTAAATCGTCCGGTGATAACGAATCGTTAGGGAATATTGATACTCCTGCGCTTGTCCGTATGAAAAGTTCTTTACCTAAGACTTTTATCGGTTCTTTTAGCATGCCGGCGAGATTGTCGAAGAATTCAATTACCTCCTCTTTTCCCTTGATATCATCAAGTATTACGAGGAACTCATCTCCGCCGAAACGCGACACGACATCTCCTGCTTTAACGCAGGATTGCAATACATCGGAAAAACGCATTAATACTTCATCGCCAAAGCTATGCCCGAGTGTGTCGTTAACAAGTTTAAAGTCATCTAAATCGATAAAGCAAACTGCCAATTTCTTGCCTTTAATGCGTGCGTCACGTGTGTAGCTAGTTAATTTGCTGATAAAGACACGGCGATTAGGCAACCCTGTTAGTAAATCGGAGTGGGCATAACTTTCGATAATGCGCATCTTATTTTCAAGTTCGCCTGTCATACCATCGATGGCGCCGGCAATTTGCCCGATTTCATTAGCGGAGCCACTGCCAATCTTAATATCATATCCGCCACCCGATATATATTCGATTGCATTAAGTATTGATGGTATATCTTTAAAAGCACGTCTAATAAAGAACGTTAATATGCCGATTAAGAAGAATCCTACAATAATAAGGCTGATTATAGACATTAACCCGTAATGGAACAGATCCCCACTTACAGCTGTTGACTCAACAAAAATGGCGATTGACCACCCTGTGAGCGGTACATTCGTATATTTTACGTATGTAGGCTCCCCGTCGATTTCCACTTTATCGAATGAACTGCCCCCGTTCAACATATCGGTAGCAATTGTCCCAAGTATATCTTCCCTTAAATGTAAATCGTATTGGAGATGCAGGCTCTCATCAGGACTGTAAATTACCAGTACCGTCAGAAGCAACAAGCAAGGGTGTGCTCTCCCCACTGAAACAGAGAATTGCCCCATTATTCGGTAAAGCATCAAGATATACATTTGCCCCAACATATCCAATAATAATTTCATCGAATACGGGCTTAATAATGAATATGGCTGGTTCACCCGTTGAAGAGCTAACAATTGGGAATGAGAACCATGCCTTGTCCTTATCTGTAATAGCAGAGGCATAACCGTACCACGGGCGCTCTTTTAGATTATATTCGGGCTTCGATATTTTGCCGTCGCTTGAAACGAGGAAGTTTGATTTCTCACTAACGAACCATAAAAGGCCTAGGTCCGGGTCTATATCAAGCGCTGCGCTCAGTGAAGAAAAAGCATCTTCATAATCATCATTCATCTTAGCCTCTTCACGAATGGTGTTGCTTTTCATATATTTAACAATTGCAGGATTTGATGCGAGCTGCTTTACGACAGTAGATTTATTATAGAAATAATCATCTATCGACCTAGCCATTTGCTCACTTTGCAGTGCAAGGTTGTGTTCTACATTATCTTCCAACAATCTTTTTAATTTAATCTGATTAAATGCAATTAATCCACAATAGACGACAATATTCGTTGTAATAATTATTATCAATAATTTTGTCAATATGCTTGAATTGAGTCTGTCTTTTATTTTCTTAAATGGCATATCAAATCCTCCTTGAAATGATACTAATTTTATTATACCATCATAGAAGGAAATTTTCAATCAAAAAAACGGAGAGTTTAACCAATGCGTAGAGAAAATTCCCCTTATAAACTGTGCATAATTGCTAAAGCGCAAAAGGGCATTCGCAACTTATTGCTGCGAATGCCCTTAAAATTATTCGTAACTAAGTAGCGGATTAATTAACTTGAGGCACTCTAACACCGCCGACTGGACGAATACGCAAAATGTGACAACTATTGCAGCCAAAAAACTTCTCAACGTTGATTTTGAAATGTGCAAGCATGGAATTTGGGACAAATGCTTGCACCGTACCGGCGAATCCTCCTCCGTGAATTCGGCTTGCTCCACGTCCTTGCAATGACGATTCAACTATATATAGCGCTAGTGAAATGCTCTGATTATCATAATCGGTGACGGCATAGATATTTTGCAGTAGTTTATATGACGAATCGCCCGATTCTTTTATCGTGGCAAGGAATGCGTCAAAATCATCGACTTGCAATTCGTATTGCAGTCTGGTTACTCTATCATTTTCATCAAAGAAATGCAATGCCCGCAAAACAGCCCTGTCACCGAAGTTCTTTCGTAATTTATCAATATTGAGCAGGACATCCGCCCTATTAATTTTCCTCAAAGCCTCGCATGAAAAATATGATGCAATTGCTTTCATATCGCTTGGTATGAGTGCGTATTCGTCCGTTAAATCAGCATGGTCACCCTTTGTATCAATAATGCATAGGCTGTGCCCCGACGAATCAAAATCATAATCAATTTTCTCTATTGTGGGGTTATCCGGCTGGGCGAAGTCAATTGCTATGAAGCCGCCGACCGATGATGCCATTTGGTCCATGAGCCCAGATGGCTTGCCAAAATAGACATTCTCAGCATATTGTGAAATTTGAGCAATCTTAGGTGCCGGGATTTTCTCATTATTGTAAAGATGGTTTAGCACTGTACCGATTAGCACTTCAAAAGCGGCGGAAGATGATAGACCTGAGCCTTTAACACATCTGATGTTGTATACGCATTGAATCCGCCGATGTTATAGCCTTCTTTTGCAAGACCGGCGGCAATTCCCCTAATCAATGCGGCTGAAGAATTCACTTCATCTTCTACAACATCAAGATTATCAAGGTTAATTACATCAACATCGAATCCTTCTGATTTGACAGTGATAGTCATATCGGATGTTGGGGCAACTACAGCAATAATATCAAGGTTGACACTTGCGGCGAGGACTTTTCCTAGATTATGATCGGTATGATTACCGCCAATTTCCGTGCGACCCGGCGCCGAAAAAAGCAGATAATCAGAATTGCCATATAATGAACGAAAATTTTCGATAGCATCGTCATAGCGTTGCTTTTGGTTATCAAGATTTTCTTCACCATATAGCTTGATTAGCATGCTTTCAAAATCGTTATACATATACTTGCTCCTCCAGTGTTACTACAAATTTTCTTTATTCTTTTTAATCTAATTTTTATCGTAGAATAGTGCATAGTCTTTTGCCTTGTGTGAATATACACTCATGGCGACGCCGACCGCAGCATAGAGTGTCACTACCGATGTTCCGCCTGCGCTGATGAATGGTAGTGGCAGACCGATTACGGGCATTACCCCAAGCACCATGCCGACATTCACAATGGTGTGGAATGTAATTATTGCAAATACTCCAATACAGATATATTTGCCTAGCGGATCTTTTGCAAATCTGCTGTTGAAAAGAAGTTTAATTGTTATTGCCGCCAATACGCAAATAGTTGCAACGCATCCAATGAAGCCGGCAACTTGTCCAATATAGGAGAAAATGAAGTCATTGTGCATTTCGGCTACATAATAGTAATCACCACCGAATAGCCCCTTTCCGCTGAGTTGCCCCGAACCGAGGGCAATCTTGCCCTTGATTTGCTGATTTGCGATGCCGAGCCCCGTCGGATCTATATCGGGATTGAATAGGACAAGGATTCTATTTTTCTGATATGTGCCAAGAAATTTAAACCAGACTAGCATTCCGGCGAATGGTGCTGCAATTGCACCGGCTAATAAGTATTTCCATGAAAGTCCCGCCGAGAAAATCATACAGAAGAAGATGAAAATAAATACTAATGCGGTACCGTCGTCACCTTGCCCCATGATTAATATAGTGGGAATTGCCCCGTGGATACATAATGGAACGAAGTTCCGAAGTTTGTTGACTTCACTCCCGACTTTATTAAGATGCTTTGCAAAGGTAAGAATGAACGATATCTTCAACACTTCCGCCGGTTGAAATGAGATAATGCCGAAAAAATCAAGCCATGCCTGATTGTCCGATCCTTCACGCATTATGCCCAANTTAGTGAAAGTAAGTATTACAAGAATTACTGCAATTGNCGCATGAATGAACCATAATTTAGCATAGTATTTGTAATCAATCCCCGATAAAATCAGGGCAACAGCAATTCCTATTATAGACGCAACTAGCTGAGTTTTATATAAAGATGTGCCGAAATACGCACGATAATACCCATTGTTCACCGGCAAAGAATACAGCAAAACAACCCCCCATGCTGATACTGCCATGCATAGCAGGAGGAGAGTTTTATCTAGTTTTGAAATATAGCCCCAAATAACACGCAGAGCTGTTTTCATTTGTTACCTCACTTTATTTCTGACAAAAAATCGTATAGAAACGCAACTATAAGTATATATCTTTTAGAGGATTTTTTCAACCCATATTACTGGAAAGATGAACAAAATTGTGGTATAATATAAAAATCTAATGGGCTGAGCCTTTTTAAAGGGCTTATTGCCGACAAATCGAACATAATAATGGTTGAGGGGGAAGATATATGCTATCGGATATTGAGATTGCACACGGAGCGAAAATGAAGAAAATTGGTGAAATAGCTGGAGATATTGGCGTGGAGAACGATGAAATTGAGCCGTATGGTCATTATAAAGCAAAATTATCGGAGGAGCTTTATAACAGGTTAGAAAAAGAGCCGAATGGCAAATTAGTTCTCGTTACAGCGATTAATCCAACCCCGGCAGGTGAGGGGAAAACAACAACAAGTGTGGGACTTGGGCAAGCGATGAAAATTCGTGGTAAGAATGCCGTTCTTGCCCTACGTGAGCCATCACTCGGACCCGTCTTTGGTATAAAGGGGGGCGCCGCCGGCGGTGGATATGCTCAAGTCGTGCCAATGGAGGACATAAATTTACATTTCACGGGCGATATGCATGCAATCACTTCAGCGAATAATCTCCTCGCAGCCTTAATCGATAATCATATTCAACAGGGGAATGCGCTCGGAATCGATCCACGGCAGATTCTGGTAAANCGCTGNATGGATATGAATGACCGTGCACTCCGGAATGTTGTAGTCGGTCTGGGCGGCAGG
>JGI24707J26582_10002626_pt1 | contig 13355 bp, 9 predicted proteins | sample BioPla1DNA1_FD_26582 | JGI IMG/M metagenome (IMG submission 26582) | reverse complement strand
TAGTTATCCCCTAAAGCCTCGAGTTTTTTCTAGCCACTTTGACCGTTCCCAAGAAAACTCATCCCGCTTCTCTCAGATTCAAGCCGTCGTCACAGCCCCCTACACTCCCACCCCATGCGCCAAGTGCGCTTGTCATGTCACACTCTGCAATATCGCGGGGCTCTCCATGAGCGAGCTCGGGTTCTCGTGTAGCAGTCCAGAGCCGCGCTCCTCGTCTTCCACCAAAGGCCCGATAATCATAGGAGGGCCCACCAGCTTTCGGAGGTAGATACTCCCATTGGTTATCTTCTTCCTAACCACCCATTCAATCTCATCCAAGAAGATCTACAGACCGTTCCGTTCGCCTTGAGCTCAATGTAAGTCTGGAAGAACAGCTCCGTCAAATCCAAATTGATTTCGTCCCTTGGACCAGGGATGGGATCCGTCGAGAAGTCGAGCTATGTCTTAAAAACAGCCTCGAGCCCGACATCCTCGCCAGCTGTCCGTCCTGCCTCCACCATCCGGTATTCCCTGCCCGCACGTCACCATCCACATCCACAAGACCAGGCGGGAGCGCCCAGAATACAGCCGTCGAGGACTAGAGGGTATCCGCACGCGAGGATTCGATAATGCTGTGATCGGGATAGGTGGGCTTAGCGTCAAACATGGTTTAGCCACGAGGGACATGGCAGAAGCAGAGATCAAGAGGGCTGTCATCGGGACATCCCAGGCATTACGATGCCAGCGACGAGTCCAAACTGGAGACAGTGAAGCTTATGTCAATAGCCCCTCTTTCAGCCGTTAATGTGGTAATAACTGAGGCTTTGGACAAGAGACATTGCGAGGCTTCGTGGAAAGGGAGTAGAGAGTCCTGCGAACCGACCTAGTCGTCAAGACTCTTTGCGGGTACATCAATCAGGCATTTCTTGCTGTAGTACTTCTTGTCAACTGCGTCAGAAACCACTGCCTTTAATGCGACTCTACCACTATAACCACTTTTGATCAGCTCGGCGATCACAGTATTACAGCCTACGAACATCGTGCAGTTGTCGCCCGGCGGCAACGAAGCTGGAAGGGGCTTGGTAGTCTCCCCATGTAACGCAAAAAGTGCTAGATTGCCAGGCAACCTTAAGGACCCGGGACTCGACCGATATTTGCCGCCGTTACCATTATCTGTGGCGGACCAAGTTGGCCGAAAGACGTCAAAAAACCTACGCTTATGGTCACCTTCAATCTCGGCTTCTCGCCCCTGACCTGTCTCACTAGTGTGTATGTGGACAAGACCGCCCCACATATCGCTGAAATAGCTATGGCGGTATCCGTAACAGTGAGATTTTGAGCCCAACCCTGCATTACCGTGCTAACCCCCGTTTCTATGTAGGGAACTCCCCATAGCTCTTGACTTACCTTATGCACCAGATGAACTTTAGGCATCGGCAATTGCTATGGAACCATCATCGGTGTTTGTCAACATAATTGGCGCATAGACTCCATGTTTTCTTGCTAAGAAATCTGTTGTTCATCAAAACGCCCTATCCTTGTGTTCTCTGGATTGAGCCATAATTCAGCTCAGAATCCAATTTCGAGTTTCCCCCAACCATCTGACCATCTCCTGGTGTCGAACGTATAAGCGGCCTCGTGGACCTCCCTTCGCTGCTCCAGGAGAGCCCCGCCACAGCCACTGTGTCGTTGTTCGGGCATCAGGGGGCTAACCTCGCCGTCTCCCAATCGCAGTTCGTGTTTACAACCAATAAGGTGCTGTCTCCGCTAGAGCTACTCCCTTCCGTCGCAAGTCCCTTTGCAACTGCTTAATCTCTCGCTCTCTTTTTTGCATAGTTCTTTCTGTAAGCGAGTTGCCTCTTGGGCCACCTCTCCATTGGCCTATCTGCATGCATTCTGCCATTTTTCAACCTGCTCAACGAAAAGACCTTTCTACCGACAATACTCAGCCTATTCCGCTTGGCTTAGCCTTGCTGTCTCATGACAAATAGAAACTTATCCTCTGTACTTCAACGTTCCGGGTCTTACCACCCCGGTGCACCAAACCCTCCGCCCTAGCCTGCTTTCTCCACTTATCCAAGGCGGCTTCCAGAAGGCCCGTCTCCTTAGCAATCCTACTTACAGGTTGGTCGCAGGTGTCATCATTCGCATCAGCATGGAGTACTTGAATACTTCACTATATCTAGCCACGGTTGTCCCAGCCTCTTGAACCCACCATACTTCACTCAGAGCCCTCTGACAGCCAGCTTAACGCATAGAGCTTCTAATTGTGCACTCCTGTTCAATCAAGCACTACTGCTCACCTGATTAGTAATGACTACCTTAGTAAAGTCTACCAGTTGGTTCTTCTTCTCCAGGAGTCTTCTACGCTCAATCATACCTACAAATACCGGAATGCTCTCAACATATTGGTCACAGTCATCAATGGCGATTACCGCCAATCCGACTGTTTCTTCGTCACCACTGCGTTTCCGATACTCCTCCCCGACTCCGCTGATAGTGTACTCCCACGCTTCAAGATCCTGAGATACCAGCTGCCGATAAGTATTGTGGAGCCTGCCTATGGCCAAGATATACTCTCGGACAAGGGGTCTGATGTCTATCCTGTCCCCTAAGCCCTTTAGTTCATCAAGAATATCTCTTTTGAATTTCCGGTCCAACTCCAGTCTTCTGAGGTTAACATATGGGATGACGACAAAGTATTTGTCATGACTAGGACTTTCTCGTTTACTGGAATACTCAAGAGAACTTATCGGTAGAGCTCTATGCTGCACATAATTCCTTAGGGCATCCATGGCCCGATAGCCCATAGACGCATCGTATTCCTCAGAGATTTGCTCCCTAAAGTTCTCGGCTTTATGTCCACCATCTCTGCACATTAGGTTAAGATCATGCCGAACCGAGTCCAAATATAATCTGCATGCAGCAAGCATATTCATAAGTCTTTTGCTGAAAGCCTGGATATTCCCAATTGACCAGCTATGATAGGGAAACATCGCTCCTCTTAGCGCTTGATTCAACAACTCGCTTTCATACTCGTAGTAGTTTTCTATGGCAATATCATACTTTTCCTCAGGCCCCAACGCCACAACCAGGTTCTCTTTGGCAGCTTTAGTAGTCTCGAATCGTGCCCTCGAGATTTCTAGCTCCACATCACATTCTAGTACCTGTCTGGTCAATATGTACTTCAATCATACCAGCTCCTCAAAGTCTATTAACATAAGTCGCCACAGAATTACTGGCTTCTCAATTACTGCCCCTCATTGTGTCCACTCATCGGTTGCAGTCGGGAACCTACTATCATCCCCTGAGTGATTGGTCTAGCCCTTTGATCTCGGGCATTATGCCACGACTTTCAGGCAACTTCAGAGACTGGTTGGAACAACAAAGCACCGTAGGAAATAATCACCTGGCAAGTCTTTATACTTAATGCCAATATCCGAACAGATGGCCTTCATCAGCCTAATGTCTATCGTCTGCTGCTTTCGGCGTCCTGGCCGATCTGGACGTGTCAAGTATTCATAGCTCGTCCATAGGCGCAATAACCGCGTCCGAGTCAGAGAGACCAGCAGCGCTTCATTCATTGCTTCTTGGAATTCCTTACTCGAAAGGTTATGCTTGCCACCAAATAGCCTTCTTGCCGATAATCGTTAACTGCCTCGAATTGCCAGTGTTGAGATCAGTGTTAAGCGTCTTACTCCCAATCCCCAGCGGTAATCCTCTCGGCTTCCCTCTCATACGTGCTTCCCAAGTCTCTTAGCGTTTTGGCTAACCGTTGATAACCTGCATTCTCCACTTCCTCGGCTTTCTGACGAAAATGCTCTGCAAGTTCCTTCTCCGGCTGGCCACTTGGCTCAACACTATGAACACCACGTGCATTGTAAATCCCACTGTGGTAGCCGGTACGCATATCTTCAGCATCACGGTCATTTAGTGCTTCGACGATTGCCCGGTGTATCCATAATCCACCAGGGTCAGCTGGGGCATGGATCAAAACCGTGCCAATGCAAATAAGGGAAATCTCCAAATGCCCCGATTCGGAAGAGATGGTTTTTACTTGCTCAAGCCATTTATCGAAATGATCTGCATTGAAAACTCCATCCTCTTGAGTCCCCGGGGGTATCTTCCATTCGTGTAGTAATCGCCAGGCATTGGCAGCAATGGCCTTTGATTCCTTGGAAAGCTCCTTCTGTGGTTTATCTTCTTTGTTGGAGCGGTAAACTAGCCTGATCATCTCACAGAAGAAGACCGGATCGCTTGCAAGTCTGTTTTCCAATAGTTTGGGCGCAGCACCTCGGTAGCGGTTCAGTAATGGGAGATACGCCCACTCAATTCTGAACATGTCTTCTTGCACCACAGAAGGTTCTGACTGAAGAAACCTAATGAGTTCGACGATTTCATCCTTATCTATGGTAGAGGTAGGCTCACTAGATGAAAGAGCTGCAAGCAGCGCACGCACACATTGCTGAACGCTGATGGGTTGTTTGGTATGGCGTATTCTACTCAGGCATCTTAACGCCGCTTGCGGTCTTCCATATTCAATGAGTCTGTCAATCGCTGTGTTAAGATCCTTATCAGCTTCATAGGCATTTGCTCCGGTACGATTCAAATATTCTCCTTGATGCTTTCCAAGTAACTGTCCGGCTCGTTCCCAGGCCTCCAATGAAAATGGCAAAAGAGCCAAGCATTGCCCTATCTGCTTTGTTGTCCACCCTGATTTATCAGTCCCGTCGAACCATTCCCAGCCATTGTTACGATGTCGGTTCCAGACATACCCGCTCACAAAAGCCAAATGTTTTCTATCCTCTGAATCCAGGAAACTAGGCAATAAAGTCGACTCAATCAATGGATCCGATACGCCCACAAGCGCTTGTCTCACATGGTTTGGTGAAACAACAGATCCGGCGAATCGAATCACGCCGTGAATGCCATCCTGTTGGAAAACCTCCCTTACCGCGGTTTCGCGTCGCTTATTGAGCCTATTTTGCTGTTCTTCCCAATTACCCTTTTCATCATAAAGCTCAAAATCGTTACCAGAGAAGAGGTGTTGATGAAGGTTGAATGGACTTGATGGGGCTAACCTCTCTGCAACATTCTCGAGCCTAACAAGTGCCACATCGGAAAGAGCCCATTTGGCATCCTCATACCGCCTATGCTTTCTTGTTAGTCTTGTCAGATGATCCCATATCAGCAAACGCTGTTCCTCTGGCAGGTCGATAATGGCCGACGAAGACAGAACGTCAATCAGTTGCTCAAATGCTAGTTTCGGTAGGCTATCAAACTGGTTAATCAATTCCGAGAGTCGGACAGCATCATAGCCGGCCCCGCTAACGGCAATCTCTGCATAGAGCGATACCTGTTGCCAATACGCCTGGGATGACACGCCCTTCCCCCACCCATCAGGTATGGTCTTTCTCCAAGTTGGCTTATAGGAGCCCGAAGATGTTTGACGTTGGTTAGGCAATAACTCAAGGAGTAGTTTCCAACCCACATCCGGCCATTCCTTACCAAGTGTCTGTACCGCGACTTGACGTTTTTCAATGGAGGCGAGTGTCTGAGGCAACCAGGGAAGCAGAATGGTGGCCAGTGAATTAAACGGACGATTGGACGATTGACCTCCTGGATCGTGGTTAGCGAGTTCCCCAAGCACTACACAAACTTGCACAAGGTATTCTTCATCCCAAGCCAAACCTTCCAAGGCCCAGAGTAGCCCAGCCAAATAATTGTCGCCTGCGATACCTTTGCTTTCCTGAGCAAAAAGCTGATCAAATGGGCAAGGTTTCAAGCGCAAGGTTTTTTCAACAGCTTCAAGAAACTCATTAGGAGCGGCTTCGACCAACGTGGGCAATAAACTGCTCAGACTACCCCATAGGATCCAGTCAGCATCGGTGAAGATCTCTCGAATTGTCAGAATGGCGGTTGTCACGGCTTTATCTGGGGAGCAGTTGCTGTAAGCCTGGGCGTTATTGCCCAGCATAGCCAGACCCTCAGCTATTCCTTTCCTGAGTGTCTGGGAATGCTGCAACACCTTCCCGTGGATACTAGCCATATAACGCTGTTCCGGCGGCAGTTCAAAAGCAGGGTCAGGCTCTTTTAGCACAGCTACGGCAAGCGACTTGAATCTATCGAGGCCCTGATTAAAGATACGCTAGCCGACAGAGCTATTTAATTCTTGGCGGCTAGAAATCCTCCAATGCCCATTTTTGAGCGATAGCGGACTATCCGGACAATGCAATATCTCTCGGGCTTTATGTAGCCATGTCTCATACTCTACTCCCAACATCTTCCTAATAACCGCAATATCGGCGTCGTTGTTTTCCTTCCATCCACCAACGAGATTAGCCAACGCCAGATAGGTTACATCTGGGTGTTGCGCCCAATCTGTTCTTTTTACCTCTTGGGTAATCGTAAACTTACCAGTGTGGTTTCCGCTGAATGCGGCGTCTGTTAGGTTTCAGAAGCCTCGGCAGTTCCCCATAGGACCCTATCACATAGAGACGATTTGTCCAAGTCAATTAGGGGGCTAGATAGGACACGCAACTGGCTGGTGTTCTTGTAGTTTGGACTGCCATACACTTAATGCAATAATGTTGATGTACTCACTAGCTCGAATACATGCATCGGAACCTCTCGAGATTCGTTCTGGTCAATGCTTCCTTTTCCAGGACGGCACGAAATGATCCAAATATGACGTTCATTCTGGGCACGCTTTTTTCGTCAGTTGGTCTCTCCTAAATAGCATGTCCGGCATTACGATATGTCAGGCCGGACTAGTATTACGTGATCTAAGTCTATCCCGTCTCGAGCATATATTTGGGGAACACTCACTCCCGGAATACCCTCTAGCAATAATTCAGCTATTGCTTGGTCAAATGCTGTTTGAAGTGAGCGCCCAAATCCTATTGACGAATATAGCTGCGCCGCAAATGTACAAGCAGTATCGTCTCTAATCGCATCTGACATCCCTATCGCAGCATCAATGTGTTGAACAATATCTGCTGCTTGTGATTCACTAAAGCAAGCATTGAAAACCACCAAGCGTATTGTGTCAGAAGCTGTCGCCATAGCCGCAGTAATTGCTTTTTTAGGAACTATTCTTTTGCGTCCGTCAGGAGTCAGTAAGACAAGCCCTGTTTCTACCCCATGGCCGCTAAAGTGAACGATTGTTGGATTTGTTTCATTGATAGCCTGTAATATGTCTGATGAACGAGTAGCCCAGCGACTTTCAAAATGGACAGAGTCGCGGTATTCAGAAAGCGGGGATTTTCTGCTGAATAGACCGCACTTCTTCATTAAGCCGTAGCTGAGGAGTGTCGAGCGGATTCGAAGCCATGAATAACACTTTGATCTTCTTAGGAATGGCCTTTAGTGTTTGTATTTCCGTTTGCATTTGATCCTGAACGCGAGCAAGTTCCTGGTGCCGCTTTTCTTCGATTTCTGCATTCCTCCTATTTACCTTCGCCTCTTCATTCCTATACCTTTTTTCAGCAACAGCAAGGTCCTTTTCTTTTTGAGCAATTTTCTTATAGATATTCTCGCACTTTTTTTGGATATCAGCTATTGATTTATTCGATCGCTCAATTTCACGATACTTGGACTTTATGGTGGCTTGGTTTTTTGTGCGTCCAATCATGCTGTGAGCTGATATGATTTTCTTTTGCAAAGGCCCAATTTTGGTTTGCTCCTGTGCCAAATCTTGTTTTAATTTCACAAGTTGATCACGTTTTCTAAGTAGAGTATTTCTATATGTATTAACTAGCGACGACATGAGATCACCTTTCACATTGCGCTTTACTTTATTAGGAAAGTCAAGCGTCAGCAAAATCGATTGGCTTGAAAAGCCACCACTTCACAGATCCAATGTTCCCATACTAAAACAGACCCCGCACCTAACAACCACTCTAAGATATCATTTGCAGGTCTATGATTCGTCGGGCTAAAGTTTGAGCCTTCTCGAGTCGTCTAGCCTGCTACTGTCAGACTATCCCCGATTGGTCCTATCCAAGCCTTAACGTGTCAGAATATCGATAGTGTCTTAGATATTCTTAGTGAAATAACGATGTCGCATTAGCCCTGGAAAATGCATTCTGATAGCAACCACATACTACCATATAGCAAAAAGTCTGTCAAATGCCTGTTCGCCCTTCTAGCCTTTCGTCGGGATAAACTCCAAGGTTTTCTTAGTTCAGATTTATGAACCTAGTTATGCTGTGTGTCGGTCATCCCCATTTTGAGCTTGGCGCTGATGCACCATCCTGAGGCCAGAGACGTGGGAGCCCATACCCTAGATCCTTCTACTATTGGAGTGGACATAAATGGCCATGCCTTGTTCTGGGATTTCTGGTCTGTTTTTGGTAATGCAGAAGCATAGAAAATGGCAGCTAAAAGTCCATAGCATAGCAAAAGAGAATGGGCTAGCTTATAGCATCCTCGGGATAAGCCATAGTTGTTGTGTTTGGCAAGTAGTCTTTTCATAGTTTGGCAGTTATGAAGTACACGGCATCCTCTAGATGACCGATCTCTGTAGCGCAAGGATTAATCGCCCTCTGGGCCAGTACTCTCACCCCCTCCTGCTATGACCGCTTCGCGGTAACGAAAACTAGTCCCCGGAAAACCCAGGATATAGGCATGATAGCGACTGCCTGCCTACACTCATCCAGGATCTACTGAGTTCATCGGTGTTGTTACCTCTCCGTCATGTTCATCTCCCCAAAAAGAGTTCCATCACATGGAGCCGGTCTGCCCAATTCCATTAGGGAGCCACATAATGACCCCTAAGCATGCAGCCCGAGTCTGGCCGTCCTTTACTCGCGGAGTGCCGACCTCACCTAATTAAGCAAACCAAGCTGCTCGTTCATTAAGCTGATTTCGCCAAGGGCTGTCTCCAAAAAACCGACCAATACCCCTACCCAGCTGATTCCTCCAAACCGAAGTGGTCCTGGAACTCGCGGATTAGATTCGGACTGATATAGCAACTAGTATGAGTAAGCTTATGTATAAGCGTGCGCAGCTTGTCCTGCGAGATGATGCTATGAATTCTCGCACATCCCAGCACTCCGAGCAGACCAGTGACTTGTATGCGATGGCTCTTGCAGGCTTTACGGACTCCCGAGTCATTTGATACACATACCGTTTTGATCTCATAGCATGTCGTCATCACGAGACGATCCTGCTCCGATAGGGCTGGGAATTCACATTTGAGAAGACGGAAGAACTCCCAACCCCTTCTTGAAGAGATCTCAGCCTGAACCGGATTTAGCAGAATGAGATTGGACGCTAGGTGCGGGATTTCTGTGTCTAGAACCAACCTCGGAATATAGATGGTGCGAAAAACAGCCCCGAGGAGTTCTAGACACTCCAACTCCCATAGATCTATGGCAACATTCGCATCGATGGTGACATCCTGCCCTAGCAGGCTTTTGTACTTAACTTCCCACACCCCACTCCTTAGCGCTCCGGCGAGCATCCATCAGTGAACAGCCCATCAACTCTGCGACCTTGCTAATACCTACGGCGCCATCTAGATACAACTGTTGGACAATGGCCTTGAGTTTCTGATCCTTCTCGAAATGCGGTAAAGGCTTGGGTTCCTTCGTCAACCCTCCCATCCGACGATTCAAGGTAGCAAACAAAGACTTGCTCTCTTGTCGGGAGATGAGCCCGTAGTTGCCTAATGCCATTATCAGGGACTGTACACTGACCCTGTATCTATTTTTCGCTGCAACAACCCGATTGAGCGTGACAACTCCCTTAAGCGAAGGGTCAGCTGACAGTCGCTTCCTGGGAAGAAGAAAGCACCCGGCAAAGTGGTCTGCAGCTCTCTCCTGCATGCTATTCCGTCTGCTCGTATAGCGCAGTTCAGGGCCGGCGTCAATGTAGTTTTCCCGATGTAATACCAGGTGACCTAGCTCATGGATGAGACTAAAGATCTTGCGTTCCTCTGAAATCGAGTCGCAGTCATTCACCCATATGAACGAGCCGAGTCTGGAAGAGTATGCAGACATGGCCCAGATACTCGCTCTGTAAGGAGATGCAACGATGTTAATGCCTGCGTCCTCCAGTCCCATGAAGAGATCGGGACCAAACACTCCTTCAAGGCCCAAGAGACTACGCAACCTGTTGGCTACCTCTTCGATTGCTCTTCTGTCACCCTCAGTAAGTGTAGACTTTCCTTCCAGCTTCAGCGAATAGGTTGGCGGCACGAATGCAGTCTTGACCTCGGCCAATGACAGTGCTTCCGCATAGCGCCTGAAACTCTGCAAAACGGCCCCTAGAATTTCATCAGGGACACTGTCCGCCTTCTCCGCCCTAAACATCAGCGTCATGTTCTCATAGCTATCATCACCAAGAAAGAAATCAAGACTTTTGCCAAACATGCGAGCGAGAACCGCTAGATCGCTACTGCTAATTACCTGCCGCCCAGCAATGTAGTTGCTCATAGTCTGCCTAGTGACGCCGATGAGTTCAGCCACGTCTGCAACCGAGAGACCCCGCGCATGACGCAACTCGTCAATACGTCCCCCGATCATCTGAGCTATGTCCAAAACCATCCCTCCTTTGTATTATCATTTTGACATATTGTCTACGTTTATGCAACCCTTATGTCAAATATTTTTGCCCCACATCCAATCACTACCGTCATGATCCTATGCTGGGATGGCCCCAGGGCCTTATGGTTCTTGATCCCTAGATGTATTGCTTTTCATCAATGCCCCCATCACGTCAATCCCTTAGCAGCTCATTATATCCTCTGTCACCATAGGGAAGCTACAACATACGCCCACCCCGTTTGCTTGTCTACTAGTTTACTGCTTTAGTGGTAAGTGGTTTACTAACTCCTTATTGACTTACCCTTATCTCATGCTGCTAGCTTTGCAGAGCCCTCCTCTGCTGTTAAATGCCAGCTCCCATAGCGGATGTTCATCGCCAGTTTACGCCCGTACATGGCGCGCCATAAAAAAGGGACCGGTTAACCGGTCCCTCGAGCTGTAGGCACTTGGTATGGATAGGTTATGTTTCATCTCCCATATAACCCGTAACCGTACCAACAACAAGGCAGATGAAAGTAATGACTACAAAGTCTCGGGGAGCTTGAGTCAATGTCACAAAGGCTGAATCTCCTGCAGTGGCAATCAAAGTGGCCACCACTGTGCCAAAGGTAACAGAACCCTTCACATATAGAGGCATTACAAGGATTGACCCGCCACAACCGGGAATAATACCCAATCTATGGCCAGAGGATTGAATATGCAAGCCTGAACCACTGCTCAGCCATGGCGGAAGTACACCTCAAGTATGTTGAAAAGAGCTCTGAGTCTACGCCTCGGACGATCAGAAAGGGCCCCGCTAACCGAAATCCTTGCTAATATAGGAAGTCATCACCCCTGGCAGGTGCCAGTCCACTTCCCGTTTATTCTAACAGTAATCCCGTTGATGTATTGAGTGCTTGGCCACTGCTCACCTCCTCTAGGAGAGTGTGCAGTGGCAGGATTACACGTAGTGGAGTGTGACAGGCAATCACTAAATCCCCACTATTGAGGCATCAGTGACTACGAGTATGACCTAGGAATGTTGGCCCACAATCAAGACAGAAGGTTGGCTCCAGCATCAAGTATCTGAAACAGCGCTTCTACTACGCCTGCTCCTAAACCACTTTTGAGGATCTGAATGCCCGTGCCAGGCAAAGGTGTACTGGAGTTATAACCCAAACATCCATGTCACTACTAGTGGAATCTCTTTTGATGGGCCCCCATAAAACGAAGAGGCCCATCACCCGACTGCAAAACAGGTAAGCATGGGCCCCCGATCTCAGACCAATCCATTGATGAGAACTCATCTATCCTGCTACCTAGTCCTGCAATCCAGGTAGGCATCAAGAGGGATGACTTGGTTTGGACTGAACCGAATAATACCAATAGAACACTATATGGCGGTGTCTGCATGAACAAACTGGAATCGCTGAGCAAAAGTTGGCCTGCAATTCTGGCAATCATGTCTGCCCTAGTATATACGACCGGTTACATCAAACTCTACTGCTTACTCTCCCTAATCGAAGTACCCGCAGTACCAACTGACATATATGAGATTACCTCGATTTTCATCTCAGGAATATCGGTTCTCGTCGAGACATTTCTAGCGCCAACGATGGTGCTAATCTTTTCTTTCTCCTTGTCATATTTGCCTATCACACGACACAAGTCATTGTTAGTCCCTCTTCCTGGACTAGTTATAATCGCCATCTCNTCGCTGTGGCTAGCCCGGTTTCCAAATACCGTTAACCCACTGCCGTACTGGCTAGTACACCACGCTGGCTTGAGGGGAAAATTCGTCTCACTAGTACTTTTTTCACTTATGTCCTTTTATGTCCTATACCGGGGGACAAAGTGTTTGAGCTCGATTTTCCTGGTTATTGGCATCTGTTTTTGGGTGGCTCTTGTGATTTTCGAGTACGGGGTCATCTCTAATCTTGTCACTACTGGGATGCCGCCCGCGATAAAGCATGATTCGGGACTAGTAGGTAGCCTCATGACTACTATCCCAATCGCGAATAACAGTTATGAGCAAAACTCACAAGGTAACACTGTATACAGTTAAACCGAGAACCGGGATATTTGAAATAAAGGTTGAAATAGCTACGTCTTCTTAGACAAAAGCCAAAAAGACCATGTCAAAGCAGATAAAGGCTACATTTCGCGCTCATGCTAGGCTGGCTAATAGATGATTCGTCTACATAGGGCTCCCCCCCGCTGCTCCTAGTGACACTGGTGTCTTTGATGTATGTTTCCGAACTGAAATCTAGACAGACTCTGATTCCGCTAGTTAAACAACCCGAACCTATCTGGACAGCATGATTGCCAATCTCCTTAGCTTTAAGAAAATCCTCACGTGTTTCGACTTAGGCTACAGCTTAACTCGGATTGCCGCGTCAAGCAAATCATCAAAAGGGGGAAACCCATCACCTCCAATCGCAGGATCGGTAAGCGATGGGCCTGCTGTGTGCTACTCAAAGATCACACAGGCAACGCGATACCCCGCCCTGCCAGGAACTCCACTACTTCAGGGAATGTCGGAGATTACCACGGGGTCCATAGGCAGTCACAGCAAGAGCACCTACCGCATTAGCAAAAGAAGCTATGCTGCCTATATCCCAGTCCCACAAATAACCTGCTACAAGAGCTGCATTGAATGAATCACCTGCACCAGTGGTATCGACTACGTCAACTTCGAATCCCCTTTCCACGACGAGATCTGTCCCGTCGGAGATTAGGCACCCATCTTTACCTAATGTTACGGCCACTAGCTCAGGTCCATAGCTCAAGACTTCCTCCACGATATGCTCCAATCCACTCATCTTTCCCGCTAATGCCGCTTCTATA
>JGI24707J26582_10002625_pt1 | contig 13355 bp, 8 predicted proteins | sample BioPla1DNA1_FD_26582 | JGI IMG/M metagenome (IMG submission 26582) | reverse complement strand
ACCCACTATGACAAAGATTTTTCTGATGTTATGGCCGACCGTTTGAGAGAGAATGGAATCAAAATCCAACTCGGTGAAAAAGTAGAAAAATTTGAAGGGCAAACAAAGGTAGAAGCTGTTGTCACAGACAAGGGAAGATATGAGACTGATCTTGTCATGTTCTGTATTGGTTTTAGACCAAACAATGAGCTTGCTGGCGACCATTTGAAACTCTTTAAAAATGGAGCTATTGAAGTTGACCTCCGCCAAGAAACATCTGAAAAGGACGTCTATGCTATTGGCGATTGTGCGACAGTCTTTGACAATTCAATTGACCAAAAAAATTATATCGCTTTAGCAACCAATGCTGTTCGTTCTGGTCTAGTAGCAGCCTTCAATGTTTGTGGACTTGAGGTAGAATCTGTTGGTGTTCAAGGTTCATCAGCCCTCAATCTCTATGGTTTAAAGATGGTATCTACAGGTAAAACAGTTGATACAGCGGCAAAACACGGAATTGAAGCCCTTGAGACGAGCTTTAGTGATTTGCAAAAACCAGCCTTTATGAATGAGGTGGGCCCAAATCCAGAAGTTAAAATCCGTGTCGTCTATAGAAAAGATAATCATCAAATCATTGGTGCCCAGCTCATGTCAGAATTTGATATGTCTGCTGTTATCCACATGTTCTCACTTGCTATCCAGGAAAAAGTTACTTTAGAACGTTTGGCCTTGTTAGATATTTTCTTTATGCCACACTTCAATCAACCTTATAACTACATCACTATGGCTAATTTCTTAGGTCTGATGGATAATTTATAAGCCAGTATGGGGAATGCTTGGCTTGTCCTCCATGTTTAGTTAACATTATGCTCAGTGTGCACTGTGCTTAGTGCCGCTGCCTAAGCTAATTCGTTATGTAGAGCAGATGATATGGTTATTTTCTGCAAAAGCAAAAGAGCAAAGGAAAACTAGAGGAACTCGATGGCTGGCTAAGGCGACGCTTGAGGATGGTAAATTGGAAACGCTGGAAGAAGATAAGCACAAAATTTAAAAACCTAGTGAAAGCAGGAATAGATAGATGGCGTGCCTGGCAATGGGCTAACAGCCGAAAGGGCTATTGGGCTGTAGCCGGAAGTCCGATTCTGACAAGAGCAATAATCAACGACATGTTCAACAAAGCAGGGTATATACCCCTAGTAAAGTACTATGAAGAAGTAAGTAAAATTTAGAACCGCCCGGTGCGGACCCGCAAGCTGGGTGGTGTGGGAGGTCCCTCAGTCAATTAATGACTGAGGTCCTACCCGATCTAGAAAAGCACAGGTATTATATTATGCTTCATACAGTAAGCCTAATTTATTATTAAAACTAATCAATGGCCTTTTGATAAGATTTATCTGGTCGCCAACCAGCTTCTATTGCTTCACGCTCTGTCGAAAACCATTTCTCACCAGAAGATATATCGATTTTTGTTTTACTATAGTTTCTCCAGTTTGGTACATGGTATATTTTCTCACCTTGTGAATTGATGTTACCTTTAATTTTTCCTTCCCAGTCCTTGTCTAATGCACTTTGGGGTCTGCAAAACCAGTTTTCACGGTTTGGGTTAGGGCAATCAACATCTGAATCTTTGGGTTCTGTTTCAGTTGGCTCTGTCTCAACAGGCTCAGTTTCAGTAGGTTTGGTTTTTTCAGGCTCAACCGGCTTTGTTTCCTCAGGTTCAGTAGGTTCTGTTTCCTCAGGTTCTGGCTGAGCGTAAACAAAATTATTTACTGCACTACCTCCCACTAGAATTACATTTGAAACATTGTTTTGATCAATAAACTCGGAAATTGCTTTGTCTTGTCCATTTGCCCATAAAAGAATAGGAGCTTCTATTTTTTGAGTAATAGCACTAATCGCAAGTGCATCTGGGAATGACATACCAGCAGCAACAAAAATAGTATCGCTATCTTTGAAGCCTTCATTTGCAACGGCTAAGGCAGTATCAAAACGTGTGTCTCCTGCTATACGCTTAGCCTGTTGTTCATTGCTTTCGGGCAAAACGCTAATTCCACCAAAAATATAGTCATTTGTTGTTGACTGATTTTCACTCAACCCTGTACTTAAAGTTATCATACCATTATGTTTAAGCATAAATGGTGTTGCAGCTAAACTGTCAGGAAAACCCATACCAGTTACATAACCGGTAGAAGTGATTTCATGTTGTTCAGTTATGTATTTATTAATCACTTCATTAGTTTCAAATCGGGTTCCGCCACTGAGTCGGATGTGGTTATAATCTTTAGTTAAAAAATTAACAACGCTTTCAGAAATAGCTCCGGTTCCACCAACGACAAAGATTTGATCAGGATTTAATCTTACTATTTCTTCACGTATAACCTCTAACTTAACCGATTTAGGAGTCAAAAGAATTGGGGCATCTTCATAAGCTGCTAACGGACCGGCTGCAAGGGCATCAGGAAAATCTTCACCTGTTGCAAGAACTACTTTGCCACCTTTGTCAGCTTCAAAATATTCCTGAGAAATTTTGATTGCTGTTTCGTAACGAGATTGACCATATATTCTTGTGATATTAGGTATGTCAGTTGTTTTTTCATTTGCTTGAATTGCTATAGGAATAAATATCAAGCTTATTATCAAAACTAAACTTAATAAAATTTTACATCTTTTGTGTTGATTTTTCATACGTCTAAACTCTTTCTTTGATTTCAAATAAATATATTGGAAGGTCTTGATACAATGAATCACACAGTAAAGTAAAAATTAATTTTATGTTCAATACTTTGCAAAACAATACTTGAAAAATACTGACATTACTATATGATTAAACGATTGTTAAATAAATATTAACAGTTTGATCTCTTGCAAACAACCTACAAGCTTTGCTTTTATTTTTGTGCCTTTTTAGATAAAATACATTATCATTTATTAGGAATTAGTAATTCAAATAAATAATTTGCTAGGATTACTGGAATCAATGTAAAATGCAATATGTACATTACAAGTTAAAAGTTTCAGATCGCAAACAAAATTTTGCAATTGGATGGATATAATATGGAATTTCTAGGAAATATATTAGAGTCTAGTACAGGATTAATATATAAAGCTAATCAAAAAACGAATAAAAATCTAAGACTATTAATCAACACCGTACTATATGCCATCTTAGGAATTCTCTGGATGCTAGACCGATATCTTAAATTTCAAAGAATTGGTTATATTGTTGCAATTCTATTAGTATTGACTACTGTAATTTCAATCGAAAAAAAGATAGATCTTTCATTTAAACAAGTAAATAAAGTATTACTTATATCTGTAATTTTATTAGGTATCCTTTATGGGCTTAGCAGTTTTACTATAGGTGAGCGAACGAGGCTATTTCATGCTTTGATTTTTGTTTTCGTCTTGCCAGTAGTTTGGTATTGTCTTTCGCATCGAGATAATCGAGAATTCCTATTCATTACTGCTTCTTGGGGTGGAGTCGTTTCGCTGTTTTTTTTGATTATTGTTTCGATTCTTTATGCACCTTTGAGTTCAGGCCAATATAGTGCCATTCTGCTAAACCCTAACGGTCTGTCTCAAGCAATGATACCCATTTTTTTTGGCATAATCTACTTGTTAGTTTATTATCAAGAGAATCCATTATTTAATATAAAAAAACAACGTATTTTGTTAGTTTTTCTACTGCTAGTTCTTGGTATTAGTGCTGCTTACCTTATATTCACTAAGAGTCGTACAGGTTTGCTCTCAGCCTTGATAATTTTATTCATCACTTTTATATATCGTTTTGTCACTCTTAGAAAAGAGAAAATAAAGACGGTATTGAGACGTTGCTTGTCATCAATTGCTGCTATTTCTTTGAGTATTTTCTTAATGACAAATCTAATGATATTTTTGTTGTCGACTGTCAGTTATCAGCTACTTTTAAATGATGTACACAGCAAAGGATATGCTTATCGATTTTTGATGCTAAATGTTCACCGTTTTGAGGAGGAAGATTTTTTAGCAATTGAGCAAGATGAAGAAGTTCAGGATTTGGCTAAAAACAAAAGCTTCCAATCGGAAATTACAGCTTTAATGGATCGTGCAGATCAAGGTAAAGAAAGCGGTGAGATGGTAGATTCGGGACGTTTTGAAATTTGGTCTAATGCTTGGGCAAATTTGAATTTAATTGGTCATAAGTCTTCTACAAAATTTCACGTGACATATAATGATAGTTACACTAACAATACTCACAATATGATTTTAAATATTGGCTATTTTGCTGGTATACCTGCTATGTGTGTTGCTACAGTCTTCATGTTGGCATATTTACTCACAATTGCATATAATTCAATTTCACGTTTGAAAAAAAATAAAATAGATTTAGATGATTACATGTTGTTAGTAGTAGGTTCAACTTTCTTTATATTAGCTATGATTTCTGGCGTGTTTTTACCAATTGGATCTGTCCATACATTTTTAGCCTGGCAATTAGTTCCTTTAGAAAATAAAACACAAAATAAGAAAGAGGCGGCAATAAGTCGTGACAAATAGTTTATATCAGAAAAAAGATTCCAAGATTCTTAATTTTATTAAAGGGAGTCTTGTTTTAAGCATTGCAAATATAGCTTTAAGAAGCCTTAGTTTTTTCCTTTTACCTTTATATACTGGTCGGTTAACGCCAGAAGAGATGGGGATTTCAGACCTTGCTTCTACTTTAACTCTTTTAGTTTTCCCTATCCTACAACTTGGTCTGGATTCTGCTTTTTCTGCTTTCTTTTATGACAGAAAGGATGAAGAACATCAAAAAACTGTATTTAATACAGTCTGGCTCACAGTTTTTGTTACTAGCCTTATTCCTTTAATTGCTTGCTTTTTTGCGGAAGAAATCTCACAATCTTTTCTGAAAACACCTGAGCATGCCTCTATTATTGTGGTGGCACTTATTTCGGTCACCATTCATCTTTGGTTCATGCCTTATCCTCTTTGGTTACGTATGAAAAACCATATGACGTCATTTGCTCTGATCAATTTCATTTCGTCATTTGTCGCAATTTTATCGAATATTATTTTTGTTGTACATTTGAAATTAGGAGCGATGTCTTTAGTTGCTGGGACCTTAGTTTCAAATATTGTCCAGCTTTTACTCTATTTTGGCTTTAGCAAAGTTAAAATAAATCCTAAGTATAGCGATCATAATTTACGCAAGAAAATGTTGCAGTTTTCAATACCTTTGATTCCTTTATCGATCGCAACTTGGTTTATTTCACTTGCTGATCGCAGAATCATTTTAGATTTTTTGGGCGAAGCACAAGTAGGTATATACAGTATTGCTACTCGTTTTGCAAGTGTAATCTCTATATTTTCTGGAGCTATTTATACTGCCTATACATCTTTTGCATTTAGTAAAAAAGGTGATGCAGATGCTAAGCAGCAATACGCACGTATCTTAAATGTAATTTATTTCTTTACTTTTGGTGTTAGTTTTACGATTTCACTTTTTGGTCCAGAAATTTTAGATTTAATGGTAGACGAAAGCTACAAATCAGCCTATCTTGCCTTGCCAGGTGTTTTATTTGGTCAAGTGTTTTATGCTGTAAATACGATTGTCAGTTACGGGATTAATTTTGCTAAGAAAACAGTTTATCTCTTAATGTCTACGGTGATTAGTGCTGTTGCCAGTGTATCGCTCAACCTCATTTTAACCCCGCGTTATGGAATTTTAGCAACTGGACTTGTCAATGTAATCAGTTATTTTATAATGTGTGTCCTGAATTATTTCTTTGCTCAGAGATTATACCCAGTAAATTACCGTATTATGCGTATCATGTCGACTGCTTTCATTGGTTTAGCAATAGTCGGTATATTTGTCACAAAATCATTTATTATTAAACTAATAGTATGGATTATCATTGCTACCTTAGGTTTTACAATTTTTTCTGATGCAGCACAGGACATTGGTAAACTTATTCTCTTAGCTTGGAATTCCCTGACCCAAAGATTTAAGAAAAAAGATCAGAAAGGATAAAAAAGTGTATTTTCTAGTCGTGGGTGAACATTATCCAACTCCAAAGTACCCTATCTTAGGTATTTTTCCAGCTGATCAGGCAAGAGCTTTACACAATGCTGGTTATCCTGTTATTTATGCTGCGGTTGATATTCGTTCTTATCGAAGAAAAAGAAAATTTGGTATCACCTATGAAATAAAAGATGGTATGGAGATTTATTCAATTAGTTGGCCAGTAGGTGCTATCCCCCGCAACATCAAGCTCGGTCTAGCAGGGTTAGCTTTTGAGCGACTCTACACAAGAATTGTTAAAGACAAAGGAGCTGCGCCTTTATTAATTCATTCGCATTTTATAGATAGCTCTGTAGCTGTATATAAGACAGCAATAAAATACAAGATCCCTTTTTTTGTGACCGAGCATTCCTCAAGTTTAAATAAGGAAGAACTAAATCCTCAAATTGCTAAAGATGCAAGCGAAGTTTACAGTACAGCTACTCGTTTAATTACAGTTAGCTCTGCTTTAGCAAATCGGATTAAACAACATTTAGGCTTTGATTCAATTGTTATTCCCAATATCGTTGATTTAAGTATTTTTCACTACCAAGAACGACAATCAATTTCTGAAAATTTTAATTTTGTTAGTACAGGTCATCTTGCTTATGGCAAAGGCCACGATATCTTATTAAAAGCTTTCAAACTGCATTTGAAAACATATCCAACTAGTCGTCTAATTATTTTTGGAGCAGGAGAGGAACAAAACAATCTTGAAAAACTAGCACAAAATCTAGAAATTAACAACATAGTTGATTTTCGTTTGTTACAGCCACGTGAGATCTTGGCAGAGACTTATAACAAGTGTGAAGCTTTTGTTTTACTTTCTAGAGGTGAAACATTTGGTGCTTCTTATATCGAAGCGATGGCTTCAGGTCTACCTGTGATTGCTACTCGTTGTGGCGGACCTGAGGATTTTGTCATACCAGAAACAGGTTTATTAGTAGCAATGGATCAAGTTAACGAGGCTGCAACAGCTTTAACAACACTGCGTGATGATTTTACCAATTATGATCGACAAGCTATTGCTAATTATGCCAGGCAAAACTTTTCTGCATCTGCTGTAGCAAATCGGGTTGTAGAAGTTTATCAAGAAGCTATACCAGATTTAGAGAAAAAACTAGGTAAACAAAAATCGAAATAAATTAATTTCCCATGCTCATCATATGGAATGTATATATAATATATATTAGAAAGTAACTTTTATGAAAAATAAACGTATCTTATACATCACATCTATTTGGACTGCTATAAAACCTATAATTTTTGAAGGTAAAACTGAAGTAAATGGGATGCCTGGCTTTTGGCGACCGCTTGAAGCATTGATTAAAAAAGGATATCAAGTTGATATGATTTTTTATGATGAAGAAGAAAAATACCAAAAACAAGATTTTAATATTCGTTCTCCTTTGTTTAAAAAAGTAAATATTCTAACTTATCTTCATGTACCTAAATTGTCGGGTTGGCGGAAAATGTTTTCTAATTTTAATGCCTATTTTAAACTCAAGAAAGTAGTAGAAACTACTCTAAAGCAACAAAAATATGATTTCGTCTATGGGCAAGGGCCTCTTTCAGAAGTAGCAAATAGATTTTGTCGTAAAAATAATATTCCTTTTGGTATGCGTCGTTACGGGGATACATTGTTATCATTAATCGAACAAAAGGGAAAACTGTATGCCAAATTATCCAGACCAATTGATTATATTTCTATGCTTACACCAAAGGATTTTATGCTAGCAACTAATGATGGATCAAAAGTTGATGAACTTTATCAATTACTAAATGGTTCCAAACAACCTTATCCACTTTATTTTTGGATTAATGGTGTTAATGATCCGCCTATATCTGAACAAACCGTAGAGCTTCCTAAAGAACCTTTTTTGTTTTATACCGCCAGAATTGTTCGTTCTAAAAGACAAGACAAAGCGATAGAACTTCTAGCAAAATTAAAGGAGCAAAATATTCAAATCAAATTGCTCTTGGCAGGCTCAAAAGATGAAGAGAGTTTTTATTTAGAATTAACAAAACTGATTGCTAAATACGATTTGGCAAATCAAGTTGAATTTTTAGGCTCAAAGACCCAGGCGGAACTTTTCCAATTAGCTGATGCAGCTTTAGCTAGTCTTGCCTTTTATGACGATACAAATTTTGGTAATTGTTTTATCGAATATATGAAAGCAGGTGGCTGCGTCATAAGTTTAGACGATGGCTCCTTAGATAAAGTTCTAAAGAATAATTACAATGGTTTTTTAGTTAAAGATATGTCTGAAGCTGCTGAAATTGTAAAAAAGCTTTATCATGATCCAGTATTGGTAAATCAAATAAAGCAAGCTGCTAAACAAACAGCAGATCAAACTTTTTATACTTGGGAAGAACGTATAGAAAAAGAAATAGATTTGATTGAGGAATATATTTAGGTATATTTTATAAACGATAGAAATATTGCTTACTTTATATTTGTTTATAAAATAATTAAAGCAAATTTTATCGAGGCTGGTATAATGGTTATGTGCAGGTATTTATCTAGAAATGAGATAATAATGAATCAGACTTAAAGATAATTACAATCGAAATATTATAGAAACTAACCTTATAGCCAAATATCGTTACAGTTATGTAACATTTGTGCCATAATTTAACCAAAAAGAAAGAGAGGCAACTTGCAAATAGAAAAAATTAATAATTAATATATAATTGTACGGAGATGGTAAATGTTCTTATCTTAAATTTAGAGTTCTTAAAACCAATTTAAGATAAAAGGTAGTTATCAAATTTAATTAAACTAAATTGAAGGAGATTTTTTAATAAAAAACAAGTTAAGAAAAACGTTATCTGTTTTGTTGGTTTTCGTTATGGTCTTGGGGCTGAGTGTTAGTGCGTTTGCATCACCAGTTAGTCCAGTCGATCCAGAACAAGCTGTAATAGAAGATCAAAACACAGATGCTGTAATCAAAGTGGATATTACCACAGAAGGAATTCAAGATGCACTTGTAGCTAACTCTGGTAATACAGCTGGTACAGGCAATGTTCTTTTTGCCGAGTGGCGTGCAACTAGAAGTGGTAATCCATCCGTCAGTCTAAAAGAACCTGCATTGTACGATGTTGCAGCAGGAACTTCTGTGAGTACTTTATCTGTTAACAAAGGTCAAGCAGAATTTACAGTTAAATACCCAAGTACAATAGGTGGTCAAGACTTAGAAAAATTAGAAAATGTAGAGTTGTATGTAGCTTTACATAACGAAAGTACTGGAGATGTTGTCGACAACTTAGTATTTAGACGCTTAGGTATCGATCAACCAGAATTATATGATGCAGATACAGGTAATGACTTAGTCTACGAGATTTATCCGTTCAATGAAGTCTTTACGGAAGTCAAAGATGAACCAGTAGTAGTTGACGGAACTGAAAGAATTATCCCTGGCTATATTAGGGGTAACGAATTAGAATTTTCCAAAGATTTGGAAATAACTGTAGCAGATTTACCAGCAGGTGGTCTAGATATCACAGTCGTTGATGAAGAAGGTTATGCTTTAGAAGACGTTCAAGTAGATGTGTTTGGTGTACAAACAGAAGGTGTTCCACCTTTCCGATATGTCTTAGACAGAAACGGTGATTATATTCCTGTAGACCCAGTTTTAGGCACACATGGTACAACTGATGCTCTTGGCAGATTAAATATTACAAAAGCAGACTTAGATGCCTATGCACTTACAAATGGTGCTACAGTACTTGGTTTTGCTGTAAACGAAGGTGACGGTTTGTACTCAAATCTTACTTTCTCAGATGTACGTGCTGATGGTAAAGCAGAGATTAAGTTAGTAGCTAGAGAAATCCCAACTTACTTTAACGTTGAAGTTCAAAAATTGATTGTTGATGAAACAACCGCCTATGAAGCAGCAGAAGGTGCTAGAGTAGAACTAGTACTTAACGAAAGCCCATATGAAGGTGCAACAACTTTAGGTGCTGTAGTTGACAGTTTAGTTACTGATGCTCATGGTAAAGGACGTTTCAAAAATCCAATACTTGAAAATGCTTTAACTATTAACTTAGAAAAAGGCATGATTGTTGATACTGCTACTGGCCTATTATATAGAGGTAATGAATTATCTGAGACCGAATTAACCAGAAGAAATTATCTAAGAGTTTCACTACCAGGATATGAAACAGTAGAACATCAATTAACACACGCAGAAATTGCTACAGGTAAAGCGTTAATTCAATTCGAAAAACCTGTAAAGCGTCAATTAGTTGATAGAATTTCAGGAAGTAATCGTTATGAGACTGCTGTAAGCATTGCAGAAGAAATTTATCCTAACGGACTTAATGGTAGAGTAATCATTGCTACTGGTGAAAATTATGCTGATGCGCTTTCCGCAAATGGTTTAACCAATGTATATGATGCTCCAATCCTATTAACTCAAACACCAAGATTAACTCCAGTAACAAAAGATTATTTGAAAGAACAAGTTGATAACGGAGATCTCCACACAGCAATTATTATTGGTCAGTATGGTGCTGTCTCCGGCAATGTTCATCAAGAACTAGTAAACCTTGGAGTTAAGACTGTACGTATCGGTGGCTCAACAAGATTTGAAACTGCTGCAGAAATCTTCAATACTTTAAAACATGGAAACCCTCAAATAGGTGATTTCGATGAAGATCCAGATAGATCTCACGTTCTAATTGCTAATGGTATGAACTATGCAGACTCACTCATAGCATCCTTACCATCAGCTCAGTATGGTCAGCCAATTCTCTTAACGACAGGTGCAGTAGAATTGCATCCTACAACAAAAGCATTATTAGATAAAGAAGTGAAAGCATTAGATGACTATGGAAATTCTAGAGCAAGAGTTAAAAAAGTAACTATTGTAGGTGGTCCAGGTGTTGTGAGCAATAATGTACAACAACAATTAAATGATATTATCCTAGAAAAAGGTTTTGATCCAGATAGATAAGTGATAAGAACTAGTAGAAACCATCTAATTAAACTAGCAGTAAATATATAGAATACATTCTTATAAATACACGCTAAGTTTAATAGCGAAGATAAATTAAATTAAAAATCCTCGCTGTCTACTACTCCCTCTATGTACAAATTCGTAGAGGGAGTTTTTTTATTGTCAATGTAGCCTATTGCATTTCTACTAGACTTAAATTAAGTATTAGATATAATTGATTTATCAATAATTAGATCAAACGGGGAATATGTAATTGGGTTTTAGTACAATATCATTTGTATTCTTTTTTATGCCTATTGTAATCATAGGCAATATTTTTTTAGAAAAAATATGTAAAAATATTAGAGTCAAAAATATATATTTAATAATTGCTTCACTTATTTTTTATTGGTTTGGCGGAAGTTCAACCGAAATATCTCTAATAGTTTTTTTAGTAATTGCTAATTATTATTTTGGTTATTTGATCCGAACTAAAAAATCAAAGAGTATCTTAGCTACTGGAGTTTTGTTAAATGTACTCATTTTAATTTATTTTAAGTATCCTCAACAAATATTTGCTGTTTTAGGTAATCCAAGTAGTGAAGTTTCAATTTTAATGCCTTTGGGTATTTCATTTATAATTTTCCACTGTATTTCTTATCTTATNCGANNTATACAATAGTTTTACTAGTGAAGAGGGTAGCAAGATAGAAATAAGTGAATTAGACCATTTTATTAATTCAACTTTGTATTTCTTGTTTTTTCCAAAATTATTACAAGGTCCAATTACACTTTTTCGAGATTTTCAACCATTCTTAAATTCTAGAAAATTTAACTATGAAACAATCTCATTAGGACTTGAAAGATTTATTATTGGTTTATCAAAAAAAGTTTTACTTGCCGATGAGCTATTTATGATTCTAGAAGATGTAGGCATGACTTTCAATATCGATACGCCTACAGCCTGGTTAGTTGTTTTAGTCTATGGTTTACGTTTATATTTTGATTTTTCTGGGTATTCCGATATGGCTCTAGGGGTTGGTCAAATGCTAGGTGTATATTTGCCAGAAAACTTTAATAAACCTTATCTAAGCAGGTCAATTTCTGAATTTTGGAATAGATGGCATATGAGTTTAGGAAATTGGTTTACAAATTATATTTATATTCCCTTAGGTGGAAATCGTTCAGGTAATGTTTTTGTTAATCTTTTTACAATTTTTGTCATATCAGGTCTATGGCACGGTAACACCAGCTTATATTTCCTTTGGGGTGTCGCTCATGGTGTATTAGTAGCAATAGAGCGTTCTAGCATTTATCAGAAGATTGACTTTTCTAAATCAGTTAATAAAATTATTGGTCACTTATTTACATTGTTTTTTGTTTTTATAGGTTGGATGTGTTTTTATTTACCAGACTTAGATACGTTTAAAATATTCGTTAAAAGATTGATAGGTGTTTCTTCCGATGTTGAGCAGATTTACTTCTCGTTTCAATACTTTTTAGACAAGAAAACAATTATGCTTTTAATTATTTCAATTGTTGGCATAGTCCTTACAAATACGGAATTTTTCAAGAATTTGAAAAATAAATCTAATAATCAGCCAGCTTTGTATCTTGTTAAAGTAGCTGTGCTATTATTACTATTTATTTTGTCCTTCTGGGGCATGAATGTTAATTCTTATACACCTTTTATCTATTTTCAATATTAGGGAGATTTGGAAATGAAATTTTTAAGAAAAATTTTTATTGTTATTTTTATCTTTTTACTTTTAATTCCAGTCCTTTCTATGAATTTGAAAGCAAATCAAGTATCAGAAATTACTAATAGTTATTTAACTGAATTTGACACTTCTAATCCACTCTCAGCCAAAATGCTAACAGCGTATCTAAATGATCGGATTGGATTTCGAGATGATGCCATTTCTGCTTATACCAAGCTGAATGATGTCTTGTTTGATAAAATGGTTCATCCCTCCTATACATATGGTAAAGATAATCATGTGTTTTTAAAGTTAAATGAAAGTGAAATTGATCTTGAATTTATTGAAGCATTTTGTAATTACCTAAAACAAATACAGGATTATTGTGAAGCAAGAGATGTGCCGTTTATTTATTGTGTTAATCCAGGTAAAACAACGGTTTATAAAGATTATTTGCCTGAAGGGTATAATTATTCAAATGCTTTCTTAGACGTGTTATATGATCACTTAGAAATGTATCAGGTGAATTATGTATCTAATGTGGATTTACTCACTGATAAAGCTATGACAGAGCAAGTATATAACAAACAATATGATGCTGGTCATTGGAATGACTTAGGTCAATTTTATGCTACTAATCATCTCCTGGAAAAAATTTCAGAATATTTCCCAGCTGTAAAACCACATTCTTTTGATGAT
>JGI24707J26582_10002624_pt1 | contig 13357 bp, 11 predicted proteins | sample BioPla1DNA1_FD_26582 | JGI IMG/M metagenome (IMG submission 26582) | reverse complement strand
CCCCCCCATCCGTTAAGGATATTGGTGAGGATCCCGCGAACATCATTTAGTAATCCCCTCATATGAATGGGTGATTACTTTTTTTATGCAACATCATAATAAAGATGTGGTATACTAATTTCTGATAAAGCACATAAATAATGCCCCACTACATTTTCTAAAATACTTAGCAAAATACAACCCAATGTGTAGTTTTCAAAGTAAGAAAGAATACCATTGAAGGACTTGGGGTACGGAAGAATGGAAATCAAGCCGAGAAAAAGGAAAGTAATCAAGGAAGTTATCAATGTAAACTTTAGGGAGGATTTTTATGTCAAGTAGTAATGTTATTGTTATTGGTGGAGGCGCTGCAGGCATCATGGCAGCAATCTCTGCACATAGAGCAGGGGCCGATGTAACCATACTTGAAAGAAATCCACGCATAGGCAAGAAAATATTAGCTACAGGAAATGGCCGTTGTAACTTTACAAATATTAATGCCGATGTGAACTATTACCATGGCAATAACCCTGAGTTTGTAAGTGTAGCACTTTCAAACTTCACAGTAAAAGATACTATTAGATTTTTTGAAGATTTAGGAATCGAGCACAAAGTAGAGGAAATGGGTAAAGTATTTCCAATGTCGGATCAAGCTTCAAGTTTCCTTGATGTGTTTTTATATGAGCTTAATCAAAGGGGAATAAACGTAATATGCGACAGCAAAGTAACAGGAGTATCAAAGAAGAATGATAAATTTATAATTTCCACAGAAGAAGGCAAATATACTGCGGATAAAGTTATAATTGCTACTGGTGGAAAAGCAATGCCATCAACTGGTTCGGACGGAAATGGGTATGATTTAGCGAAGGCACTTGGACATAGAATAGTAGATATATTTCCTGCATTAGTACAAATTATGCTTGAAGGTTCATTTTTCAAACGCATAGCAGGGGTTAAAATACTTGGTACGGCTGAGATAATACACCAAAACAAATCATTAGTGAAAGACAAAGGAGATATTCTCTTTGCAAACTATGGTGTGTCAGGCCCTCCGATACTTCAGATAAGTAGGAAAGCCGGTGAACTGCTCAAAGAAGGGAAAGAAGTATACATTAAAATTATTGTACTGGATATGCCGTATGAAAGAGTAAAGAGTATCATAAAAAGAAGGTTTAGTAACTCCCTTCATAAACCTGTGGATTTTAGCCTAATAGGGCTTATAAATAAAAGACTAATTCCTGTTATATTACTTGAAGCTGGAATAGATGACATTAAAAAATCAGTTGCAAATTTATCAGATAAAGAAATAGAAAACATTATAAATATTCTAACGAACTGGCGTATTAAAATCCGTGGAACAAAGAGTTGGCCAAGTGCTCAGGTAACAGCTGGTGGTGTAGATACAAATGAAATAAACCTTAACACCATGGAATCAAAACTTGTTAAAGGCTTGTTTTTTGCAGGCGAAATTGTGGATATCGATGGTCAATGTGGGGGATTTAATCTTCAGTGGGCATGGTCGTCCGGATATATTGCAGGTAAAAATGCTGTACTAAAAGGAGACTGACAAACTTTTTGCGATGGAACTTCTTTAATAATTTCATGTCTAATTTAAGTAAGGCTTGTGCAATGTAACCTTAACATCGCAAAATACCCTAAATGTTCAATGTNGAATGACGTTAACTTTTATGGTATTATATCAAAATGAACTTTACTGCGGAGGTTAAACTACGTGATGAAAAGAAGAAAAAATATTGTCATCCCTTTACTATTAATTATAGGAATGATAACTGCTATATCGTTATTGATAGTTAATTTTATCAGAATAAGTCGGATCGAAAGCGTTGTAAAAGTTGAAGCTGGAGAGCAAATTCCTGATGCTGGAGTATTTTATAAGGGTTCGGAGGCCAATGTTACATATGTCACCGATATCTCGACCATATCTATTAGTTCTCCTGGTGAGTATGACATAGAAATCGATGTAAATGGCAGGAAGTATAAATCCAAAATCGAAATAAAAGATACAATTGCCCCTGTGGGCGTAGTAAGAACAGTGGATTTATATGAAGGTGAGACAGCTAGACCAGAAGACTTCTTTGAAAGTATAGATGATGCTACACGTGTAAATGTAGCTTTTAAAGAGGAACCAGATTTTTCAATGAAGAATTCACAGCCTGTTGAGCTAATCCTTACAGATACGTCCGGTAATACATCTGAATATAAGACTACTCTTTATATATCAAAGATAAAGCAGTTGGTGCAGGTTGAAGCTTCACATGAAATGCTGGATGTGAGTGAATTTTTAAAACCCAATGTGACAGCCCAAAACCTGGATATTGTAAGTGGTCCCACTTCGCTTACTAAAGTCGGAAAATACCCCTTAAAAATAAGTGTTGATGGCCAGATTTATGAGTCAACTGTTGAAGTTGTTGACACAATTCCACCTAAAGGAGTTGCCAATGTTCAAACTGCTTGGGTGGGTGATGAAGTTGAACCGGCAAGTTTTATAAGTGAGATTGATGATGTAACACAAGTATCTGTCAAATATAAAGAAACGCCGGATTTTAGCTTTGCTGGAGAACAAACTGTAAATCTTGTTTTAACTGATGAGGGTGGCAATGAATCAGTGGTTCAAACAACGTTGATTACTGAACCAGACACAGAGCCTCCCAAGATTTTTGGTGCTCAGAAAGCAACAGCTTATATTGGAACACCCTTTTCGTACAAAAAAGATGTATGTGCAGAAGACAACAGGGATGGTGTAGTGAGCATCAGCGTTGACAGCAGCCAAGTAAACCTAAAAGTAGAAGGAGAGTATACAGCCATATATTCGGCTACCGATTCATCGGGAAATACAACTTCTGAAGAGGTTATAATAACTGTAAAAGAGCAGTCGGTTTCAATGGAGGATTTAGAAAAGCTTGCGGATGAAGTATTGGCAGAAATAACGACTGAGGATATGACGTTGAGAGAAAAAGCATGGGAGATCTATGTATATGTAAATGAACGTTTAACATATACAGGGTTTTCCGACAAAACAGATTGGATGAAGGAAGCTTATAGTGGTATTGTAAATGGTGTTGGAGATTGCTTTACCTACTACTCAATGTCACAGCTCTTGCTAGATAGAATAGGTATAGAGACCCTTAGCATAGAAAGGGCATCAAAACCTGGAGAGNCAAAACATTACTGGCACTTGGTAAACTATGGCGAGGGATGGTATCATTTTGATGCTTGTATCCATAGACCTCCTCTGGTATCATTTATGTTGACAGATGAGGAGTTAGAAGCGTATTCACGCAGCAGACATAGGGATAGTTATTACTACAGATATGATAAAGAGAAGTATCCCGCTACAGAAAAGAATTAAGCTGTACAAGATGTTAAAAGGGGGAGAAAATACGAAAGAATTAGGTATANTTGGAGGATTGGGACCATTAGCAACAGCATATTTTATGGAAATGGTTGTCAAAATGACCGATGCTCGTTTTGATTGTGAGCATATTCCGATGATAATATATAACAAGCCTTCCATACCCGATAGAACGAATTTCATTTTAGGGAAAAGCAATGACAATCCATATGTGGATATATCTGAAGTTGGAAAGACTTTGGTTGAGCAGGGCGTGGATTATATAGCTATTCCTTGTGTTACGGCATATTATTTTTATGAAGAGTTATGTAAGGATATAAAAGTACCTATTATTGACTTAATAGGTGAAACAGCAATACATTTAAAAGAAAATGGAATCTCAAAAGTGGGTATAATGGCAACAGATGGAACCATTACAGGCGGTTTTTTAAAGCAGGGTCTTGAAAAACAAGGCATTGAGGCCATACAGCCCTCTGAAAATGGACAAAAACTTTTAATGGATATTATATACAATGGCATTAAAGCAGATATGCCTTTCTCAATGGAGGATTTTTTTACTGTTAAAAATGAGCTTGTTGATTTAGGCGCACAGATAATACTGCTTGGATGTACTGAGTTATCGGTCATAAAACGTGATTATAGTATTGGTTCAGGCTTTTTGGACGTAATGGAAGTCTTGGCACGAAAATCAGTTTTGTTATGTGAAGGCGCTCTTAAAGAAGAGTTTTTAAGCCTTATATCGTAATAAGTACTTTTAATGCCAATATACAGCCAAGAACTTGGCAATTAATTAAACAAGAGGTGCAAATATGTCAAGGCAGAATAATATTCTTGAGTACTTGGAGAATATTGTAGATATAAATCCAGATAAGGTTTGCTATGCAAACCAGTCAGAAGAGTTTACATTTAAACAAGTATACGACAGTGCAAGGGCAATAGGAACTTTCTTACACAAAGAAGGACACTACAAAAAACCCGTTGTTGTGTTTATGAAAAAACATCCTACCATGATTATTACATTTTTGGGTGTTGTTTACGCAGGGGATTATTATGTACCAATTGACGAAGAAATGCCCGCCCACAGGATAGAAATGATTTTTAATAATTTGTCGCCAGAAGCTGTTATTTGTGACGAATCAACAATTGATATAATAAAAACATTTAACTATGAAAACAGTGTTTACCTCTATGATGAAATAGTAAAAACACAAACCGACAGTCTGGTTTTAAATGAAATTTCTAAGAGAGTAATTGATACCGATCCCATTTATATAGTATTTACATCGGGATCAACTGGTGTGCCCAAAGGGGTTGTTGCTTGCCACAGATCTGTTATAGATTATATAGAAAGCTTCTCTGATGTTCTGGAAATTAATTCAGATACTGTATTTGGAAACCAGACTCCGCTTTATGTGGATGCGTCACTTAAAGAGATTTACCCTACGTTGAAATACGGTGCAACTGCGTATATAATACCAAAAGAGTTGTTTATGTTTCCGCTAAAGCTTGTTCAGTTTCTGAACGAAAAGAAGATTAACACAATATGCTGGGTTGTTCCAGCTTTAACTATGATATCCGGACTTGGAGTTTTTGAGAAGGAAAAACCTGAATACCTTCACACCATTGCTTTTGGAAGTGAGGTATTTCCAATAAAACAATTTTTACTATGGAGAAAAGCTCTGCCCAACGCAAAGTTTATCAATCTTTATGGACCAACCGAAGCTACGGGTATGTCATGCTATTATGTTGTGGATCGTGAGTTTTCCGAAGAAGATGATGCTATACCTATAGGTAGACCTTTTAAGAATACAGATATTATTTTGCTAAATGATGCAGATGAATTAGCCAAAGAAGGTGAACCAGGTGAAATTTGCATACGCGGAACTTCATTGACTTTAGGTTACTACAAGGATTTTACAAGAACCAATGAAGTATTCGTGCAAAACCCTTTAAACGATCTCTATCCCGAAACGATTTATCGCACAGGGGACATTGGGAAATATAACGATAGAGGGGAGCTAATTTTCCTGTCAAGGAAAGATCATCAAATAAAGCATATGGGACACAGGATCGAGCTAGGCGAAATTGAGGCTGCTATTAGCAGAATGGACGGAATAATTAATACTTGTTGCATTTTTGATGATGTGAAAAAAAGAATAATACTTTACTATACAGGTAAAAGTTCAAAGGCAGATGTGATAAATTATGCAAAGGGGAAACTTCCAAGATATATGATTCCAAACCTTGTGGAGCAGCTGGATGTTATGCCCCTTACTACAAATGGGAAAATAAATAGAGTATTGCTAAAGGATAAATATTTAAACAGAAAAAGCCAACGGCAATAATGAAATAGCCCAGAACTAAAACATATGGAGGACTAAGATAATGGAGTCATTGATAGAAATTCTTGAAGAGTTACACCCAGAAGTTGATTTTGAGGAGCACAAATCACTAATAGATGATAAAGTACTGGATTCTTTTGATATTATTACTTTAATTTCTGAAATTCATGAGGAGTATGATGTCAGAGTACCAGTGGATGAGATTATACCTGAAAATTTTAATTCAGCCCAGTCTTTATATTCACTCATTCAAAGGTTACAGGACGAGGGTTAATTATGTTGTTTACATCATATAATTTTATATTATTTTTAGTTGTTCTGTTTATCATTTATTATTTAATACCTAAAAAATATCAATGGATGCTTCTACTTTTAGGAAGCTTCGTGTTTTATAGCTACTCAGGGTGGGATAATGTTGCTTACATTACTGTAACCATTTTAGCCACCTACTTTGTAAGTTTAAAAATAGGACAGCTGTATGAGCAGCAAGATTCATACATTAAAGAAAACAAAGGCAGTCTAGCAAGAGAAGATAGGAAGAAATACAAGGCAAAAATTAATGCAAAACAAAAGAAGTATTTGCTGCTTTGTCTGCTATTTGATCTTGGTATCTTGGCTGTACTTAAATATACGAATTTTGTTATTTCAAATATAAATTCAATAGGCAACCTATTCAAAGCAACAGAAATATCTTTTCTTGACATTGCTCTTCCTATGGGGATTTCCTTTTATACATTTCAGTCAGTAGGGTATTTAGTTGATGTATACAGAGGAAAGTATGCGCCTGAGAAAAACCTTGGAAAGTTTGCTCTTTTTGTATCATTTTTCCCACAATTAGTGCAAGGTCCAATCAGTCGTTTTGACGATTTAGGCGAACAATTATACGCAGGGCATAGCTTTGATTATAAAAATGTTTCGTTTGGTATACAGAGGATACTGTGGGGTTTTTTCAAAAAGTTGGTTATAGCAGACCGTATATTAGTTGGGGTAAACACAATTACGCAGAATCCTGAAACCTATCAAGGTATTTATGTTTTCTTGGGAATGATTTTTTATGCAGTTCAACTATATGCGGATTTTACTGGCGGAATAGACATTACAATAGGTATTGCACAAGTGTTTGGGATAGAACTGAAAGAAAATTTCCAAAGACCGTTTTTCTCTAAGTCTATTGTAGAATATTGGCGGCGCTGGCACATTACCATGGGTACATGGTTCAGGGACTATGTATTCTACCCGGTATCTATAAGTAGCCCCATGTTGAAACTTTCGAAGTTTTCCAGGAAACATCTTGGAGAAAAACTAGGGAAAAAGGTACCTGTGTATTTGTCAACTATCATAGTTTGGTCAGCAACTGGTATATGGCACGGAGCAAGCTGGAACTTTATTGTTTGGGGACTATTAAACTGTCTTGTAATTATAGTATCGCAAGAGTTTGAACCTTTATATGCTAAGTTCCATAGTAAATTTAATGTTCGCCATAATTTCTTTTTTAGGTTGNTTCAAGTGGCGAGAACATTTTTACTCATGTGCTCGATAAGAATACTTGATTGTTATAGAAATGTGGGAATTTCATTTAAAATGTATTTTTCGATGTTTACAAATTGGAATTTCGGTGAGATTTTTAATGGTGGTTTGCTTGGGTTAGGACTTAAGAAATCCGATTATATAGTACTCATCTTTGGTATAATTATTATGACTGTTTTTAGTCTCATTCAACGTAAAGGTAGTGTTAGAGAGCAATTGACTGAAAAGTCAGATGTTCTTCAATATGCTGTCGGAATAGCCCTATTTGTCTCGATAATAACTTTTGGGGCATATGGCATTGGGTACGACAGTAACCAGTTTATTTATAATCAATTTTAATTATAAGATATGGCATCACAAAATGCCTTAATAGAAAGTGACTGATTATGACTACAGGAAAAAGGATTGCTAAATTGGCTATTGCGGCCTTAATTACAATAGTTATATTGATATTTCTTCAAAATCTATTAATGCCTAAGTATATGAGTGAAATACTTGAAGGTGCATTAATATCCGAGTATTACTCTGAGGATATAAAGGATCATGATGTCATATTTATCGGGGATTGTGAAGTATATGAAAACTTCTCACCTATTACACTTTGGAAGGAATATGGTATAACCAGTTTTATTCGCGGTAGTGCCCAGCAGTTAATATGGCATTCATACTATTTGTTAGAAGATACTCTTAAGTATGAAAAACCTGATGTAGTGGTTTTTAATGTATTATCCATGATGTATGACGAGCCTCAAAATGAAGCATATAACCGCATGGCACTGGATGGTATGCCTTTATCCCTTTCGAAATTGAAATCAATAAAAGCGTCAATGGTTGAGGAAGAAAAATTCATTACTTATATATTTCCTATCCTGCGATACCATTCAAGGTGGGACGAGCTTTCTGGTGAGGACTTTAAGTATATGTTCAAGAAGGACAAGATTACTCATAATGGGTATCTTATGAGGGTTGATGTAAAGCCCGTTACAACCATACCGAGGGCGAGAAAACTTCCGAATTATGAATTGAGTGATATTTGTTATGATTACCTTAAGAAGATGACAGCACTATGCAAGGAAAACGATATTGAGCTGGTGCTAATAAAAGCTCCTTCTATATATCCTCATTGGTATGATGAATGGGATGAACAGATAGAGGATTATGCGAGTGAAAATGGTCTTTTATATATCAACTTTTTGAAGTATACTGATGAAATAGGAATAGATTTTCAAACAGACACTTATGATGCGGGGCTTCACTTGAACCTGTCTGGTGCTGAAAAGTTAACAAAGTACTTTGGAAAACTATTATCAGACGAATTTAATCTTGCGGATCGCAGAGATGATGAGCAGTTAAGTAAAGTTTGGATTGAAAAAGAAGCATTTTATATTGATATAATGGAAAAACAGTATGCAGAACTTGAAGAGCTAGGGTATATTAAAGCATTCAATAGCAAGAAAAATGAGGAATGATTTTTAGAGCAGGAGAGAGGGACTTAATATGAAAAAAAATATAATTATTATAGCTGTTGTGCTACTGGTAATTGCGGTAGCAGCAACTGTTATTATTCTTAATAACAATCAAGAAAACAACGATCCATCAAACTCTAATATTACAGATAGCCATGGAGAGCATCTCAATGATACAGGTAAAGACGCCTCGAGTGGAGATACTACAAGTGAAAAAGAGATATATTATTTCGAGTATAAAGATGTTAAAATAGGTATTAATAATGAAGCGGCTCCAATATTAGAAGCATTGGGAGAACCAATGAATTATTTTGAAGCGCCAAGCTGTGCTTTTGAAGGTATGGACAAAATATACTCTTANAGCAGTTTTGAGTTTACAACATATACAAAAGATGACAAGGATTATATTTCATCTATTATTTTTCTTGATGATACAGTTGAGACCAGAGAAGGTATAGCTTTAAACGCATCATTAGAAGAGATAATTAATGCATATGGCAATGAATATGAAAAATCCTTTGAGCAATATTCCTATACCGATGGAAATTGTATTATATCATTTATTTTAGAAAATAACGAAGTTGTCTCGATTGAGTATGCCATGGATTTCCAGGACAATCAGGAAGGTTAGTTGAAGATATGGTTTTAATGCCCCGGAAAAAGGGGCATTAAATATTTAATCGTCTTCTAGTTTTTCTTTGGCTTCATTTATCTTCTTCAAGTTCTCAAGATAATCTTCTTTTATGATATGTTTGTTTCTATAAAATTCTTCGATTTCATATTCAAGGGCATTTAGCGTCTTTTTTACGACAATAACCTTCTCATCATATTCAATAGTAATTTCTCTGATCTGTGCCTCATGTTCACTATTAATCTTCTCAATTTCCCTCTGGTGTTCTGCCTTCAGGTTAATTATTGTCTCTTCCAATTCATAGATTCTACTTAATTGTTCATTTAGCTCAACAGTTTCCTTGATAAAATATAAATTGGATATTATAAGACATATAAATAACACTCCAACAAAAAAAATAAGAATAAGATTTTTTTTCATATATATAACTCCTCGAATATTTTTGTACAGGTAGTTTGTGTCATAAATTATTAGTAAAAACTAATTATGCATGTTCTACTTAACATGTTTCTTCCATTTTACCAGATAATTATCGTAGTTTTCTACATTATATAATATATTTTTACTTATTTCTTAATTAATTGTTATTTATTATTGTCTATACCTTATCACTGTATTTAATATTGATTTTTCTACAAACCAATCAAGTTATTTAGCAAATGGAAAGACTTTTTCATTGTTTTTCCGTAATATAATATAGCGTAGACTTTGAACAATCAGGCAATCTGTAGTATCAGGCGGTGGAAGCTCAAGGGGTTGGTAATGCTAATGGGTATAAATTCATCGTTTAGGTGGTAATTGTTTTTTGCCAAGTATTTTTTTATCCAAAAGGCTAAAAATATAGTATTTATAATTGCAATTATTAGTCGCAATATTATATTATAATATTGTGACTGATAGTTCGGAGTTCTTGGAGAGACGGAGTAGCATTTCATTCTGGCTTATTGCATAGCCTAATAGAGATGTGTTTTTTTTATTTATGCAGTGAGAATTTTAGGAGGTTTTTGAATTGTCGATCGGAATTATATTTTTGCGTCTACTTGTTTCAGCAGTACTTGGAGGATTTGTTGGTATAGAAAGGGAAAACAAAAAACGTGCTGCAGGACTCAGAACTCATGTACTTGTGTGCATAGGATCTGCGCTTGTGATGGTGCTCTCAGAATATCTGTTTCATCAATACCAGGGATTAACAAATGTTGATCCGGCAAGACTTGGTGCTCAGGTAATCAGTGGGATTGGTTTTCTTGGCGCAGGCACAATCATAAAACAGGGTATTAGTGTCCAAGGATTAACTACTGCAGCCAGCCTGTGGGCGGTAGCATGCATTGGACTTGCAACAGGTTCTGGATTTTATTCTGCTGCAATAATTGCTGCAGTTATAGTGTTTGTTACACTTAGAAGTCTTGGTAAGTTTGAAAATGTTATAAGCTCTAATGACAATTCTAATGTTGAAGTATGTGTTAGGATTGAAAACAAACCCGGAAAGCTTGGGGAAGTAGCATCATTTATTGGAAGTATGGGCTCAAATATTACCAGTGTAGATATAGAAGAAGATGGAGATGAATATCTGATTGTATCTTTTATACTTAAACTTCCTAAACACACAACAAAAACAGATATGATTGTTCAATTGCAGTCTTTAAATGGAGTTTCTGTCTTATAAGCGCAAAATAGTAAATGTAGTGCAAGTAATACTGTTACGGACATTTAGTAAAATAGTGGTATATAAAACAATTAATGGGTATAAAGATATTATGATAATAATTTAAAGATAAATTGCTACGTACTAGTGGTGTATAGTAGAACTATGAGAAAAAACTGTAATGAATAAGGTCCTAATGAAGCGGTATGACGTTGGAGGTATGCTATGAGAAAAAAAGTATTAATAGTTGGCGGTGTTGCTGGTGGTGCATCTGCAGCAGCAAGACTTAGAAGACTTGATGAGCGTGCTGAAATAATAATGTTTGAAAGAGAAGAGCATATCTCATATGCAAATTGTGGACTGCCATATTATATAGGTGATGTTATAAAAGACAGAAAAAAACTTATTGTTCAAACTGTAGATGCGATGGAAAGTCGATTTAATATTGATGTGAGAACAAGAAGCGAAGTAGTGAGCATAAATCCAAAAGGAAAAACAGTTTTAGTTCATAGTCCAGAGGGCAAATATGAAGAAGACTATGATTATCTTGTTTTATCTCCGGGAGCAAAAGTACGTAGACCTAATATACCGGGAATAGACAGCGATAAAGTTCTTGCGTTAAGAAATATTCCTGATACTGACGCAATAAAGAATATGGTTGACAAAAAGCATATTGAAAGCGCCATAGTTATCGGTGGTGGATTTATCGGAGTGGAAATAGCTGAGAATCTACGATTAAAGGGGCTTGATGTAACTATTGTAGAAATGTTTCCACATATTCTCTCCCAATTTGATGATGATATGGTTACCGTTTTGGAAAACGAATTAATAAATAACGGTATCACATTATTCTTAAACAACAAAGTTACACAAATCAATGATACAGCGGACAATGTTGAAGTTGCTTTATCAGATGGCGAGAAATTAAGTGCTGATTTTGTTGTGCTTGCAGCAGGTGTAACACCTGATACTTCATTTATAGAAGATAGTGGAATTGAGNTTGGCCCTAAAGGTCATATAATTGTAAATGAAAAAATGCAGACAAATATTCGAGATATTTATGCAGTTGGTGATGCTATTGAAGTTGTTGATTATGTAACAGGTAAGAAGACTGCAATACCCTTAGCAGGACCTGCAAATAAACAAGGAAGAATTGCCGCCGATAACATTGCAGGACTTAACTCAACGTATAAAGGCACACAGGGTACTTCAATATTGAAGGTATTTGAGTTGACTGCTGCTAGTACTGGAAATAACGAAAGGGCTTTGCAAAGTCTAAACATCCCTTATCATACGATACATGTACACCCTTCATCACATGCATCATATTACCCAGGAGCGACGCAGATGACTATTAAGCTAATATTTGATGAGCAAGGAACGATTTTAGGCGCTCAAATAATTGGTTATGATGGAGTAGATAAAAGGATCGACATAATAGCTACAGTCCAAAGGCTTCGTGGTACGGTAGATGATTTAGCTGAGTTAGAGCTAGCATATGCTCCACCATATTCTTCTGCTAAAGACCCTGTAAACATGGCAGGATTTGTTGCCCAGAATCATCTTTCAAGATTATCTCACTTAATAACCTGGGATGAATTTGAAAAGCTAGAAGAGGATTATGTTTTGGTAGATGTAAGAAGTGAAATTGAATATAGGATGGGTAACTTTGAAGGTTCTGTAAATATTCCTGTAGATGATCTAAGGCGAAGGCTTCATGAACTTGATAAAAGCAAAGCCATAGTTGTATACTGCCGTGTTGGTATACGTGGGTATATTGCAGAGAGAATACTAAGCCAAAATGGATTTAAAGTTTATAATATTACAGGCGGGTATATATCAGAAACGGCAAGGCATGTAAATAACGCTCAGCACAGTTCTAAAGACGATAATATTACGGAAAACATTAAAGTTGACCCAGATACTCAGACATTAGAAATTGAGAAGTAGCAATTGCTTGAGTTTGCTCTTTTAACTTTAACAAACATAAAACATTGATTTCTCGTAATATTAGAATGAGTAAACTCAAATCCATCTGTTATTGACTACGATAAATTAGAATGATAAAATAAGCATGTAAAAGCCAAATGAATATATAACATTTGGTTTTTATTTGAAGNTTATTTTGGAACGCTCCAAAAGATTTATTTGAATGTGGGATAAACGAGGTTACTTTGGAAATCCTTCTCTAGATTTCTGTAAAACATTAAATACCATATACTAAGGCATAAAGTATTTATTTTATTTACTATGTTAAAATACTTGTAATAAACGATAAAAGAAGTTCTTTAGCCAATTATTGGAACGGTCCAAATATTATTCTCGCGATGAATGGAATGTAATAACCTTTACAAAGAAGCAAAAAAAGGTATTCACAACTATTCCATTTTATGAAAT
>JGI24707J26582_10002623_pt1 | contig 13360 bp, 8 predicted proteins | sample BioPla1DNA1_FD_26582 | JGI IMG/M metagenome (IMG submission 26582) | reverse complement strand
TGGATAAAATCAACTATACCATAAAAATTATTGTCTTGAACTCAATAGAAAAAAATAAGGCAAAAAAAGACCCTCGATTGAAAAATCGAGGGCTATTTTATTTTTAAAATATATTTTTTTGTAACGATTAACTACCTTTTTCATTTTTTTATTGTGTTTATTTTTTGTTATTTAATGTCTGTGATAAAATTCAAGCTACTCAAATCATTGCTGCATTGTCTGTGCAATAAACTTTCTTTGTAGGAACAAATAATTTTACATTTTCTAGATTAACTGAGTTTTCTTCATTCAGAATATTTTGTTTTTGATTTTCTATCCATTGTTTGTTGTCTAGTAGTTCTAAAATGTACTCTTGTAATCTATCATTTGCAGAGACTCAGCCTGATAATCAAACACTTTTTGCTCAATATTTTATTGCTGCTCTGACTAGTTTTTTTCCTAAAACTTCTACAACAGACTCTTGAAATTCCCAAGCAATATCTTTTATTTCAGAATCTGAAAATATCTGTTTTTCTTTATTTTCTCAGCTCTCCACTTGTCTTTTATTTATTAAATGGTTTATCTGACTTTTGACTCCAGAAAAACTAAAATTGAATTCTTGTTTGGAAAGTCGCACTCTATTTAACTCAAATTCCTTATTTGCTTTTCCTAGTTTAGCTTGTTGGCTGATCCAAACTCATCAAGGATATGGTCATCCTAACATTCTAGAAACTTTATCAAAACATTCTCCAGCAGCATCATCTAAAGTTTGTCAAATTTGCTCTATCTCATAATCTCAATAATATAATTTATTGTTTTCTCTTCATTTATCTTTGTCATGTTTTGATACAATATAAAGATTGTTGTGTCATCCAGATGCTGTTAATAGTGCCATTGGAAATGGGATTTCATTTATATTTCTTTCTAAGAACAAAGCAAAAATATGTCATAGAATATGATTTACCTCTATTATTGGTTTATCAAAATATTCTCACAATAAACTAGCAACTGTTTTTCCTACAACTAAAGATCATGGTAAGCCAGGTTCTGTAGTTACAGAAATGCTGTTTATATATTTTATCTTATCTCGTCAAATCTGGCTCAATACGGTTATAATTTTTTCACTATGTAGTCTGGAAGCTATTTCTGGTACCACTCCTCCAAAAATATTGTGTTCTTTTACTTGTGAGTATGCTAAAAGTTCTTCTACTAAAAAAGTATTTCAGTCAAAATTTACAATTCAAATGGATGTATCGTCACAACTAGTTTCTATTGCTAAAGTTCTTTGTATTTTCATAAACTTTTTACACTTGTTAATTAAAAATTTATACATTGAATAAAAATATATATTTTATATTTTAATCCTTAGCTACTGTTTTTAATTTTCTAAATCATCGGGTCCTTTTTGGGTTAATCCAATAGATACTTTTTTGATAATTGGTAGTGCTAATAATATTCCTGGAATATTTAAGATAAATGCTATTAGCAAGAAACGGAATATTTTTGTATAATCTAAATCTATTAAATAATATCATATTAAAAAAGTAATAGCACTGATTCATAAAAGTACTCACATTCTTTTCCAATTTATTTTTGGCAATAATTTGTACCTATATGCGATGAATATTGCACCACAAACAAATAAAATTTCTAATAATAGTTGAGTATATATTCATCACTTTATTCCAAAATTAGGAATCAAATATAATCATAAACCAAGCCCAATAGCTACTCAAAAAGCATTTATTCCCAATAGTTTATTTTGTTTTTCATGAGCAACAAATATATAGTTAAATACCTGCTTTATGAAGCTCAAAAATAAAACAATTCCAAGAAATGGAAGGACAGTATTTGCTCATGGGCTATTGAAACCTGTTCCTATAAATTCTTTTCCAGATACTGTGTATATTATTTCATTACTAAATAATACAAAATTTAATAATAATATGGATCAAATCCGTACTACCATGGTCATTAAGTTTCAAAAAGATTTTCTTTTATTTTCGTCTGTATATGCTGCGACATTGTGCAATAAACTATTACCTAAGGCGGATGGTATAATCAAAAAGATTTCAATTAAAGTTAGTCCCAATCACCATATTCAAGTGAAAACATAACCTTTTGCGGTCGGGAAAAAGTTTGATAAAAATATTAAAACTATAAGTGTATGAAAACTACTAAGATAAAAAGATAATCAGTATTTCCAATTTGATTTCAAAATTCATAATGTAAATTTATTGTCAAAATCTACTTTTAATTTTAGTTTTTTATTTGACTTATATAGTACATAGAAAATTTGAGTTAGTCAGCTCACTACGACAGATAATAAGATTAAGCAGAAAGCTATAATGGATTTAGGATCTCAGCTTGTGAAATCTACACTAGGGAACAAAACAAAGATGGTAATTATTAGTATGATTATTTGACTAATTCTAGCTAGAATTAACCCAACACTTAAGTCTTTCATCCTCCAAAACAATTGTAGAGGTAATTGTAGTATTCCTGCNGCCATAAAACTTGCTGAAAAAATCATTCATAGCGGTANTCATCGNACTATGTATGGGTTACTAGTATATGCTGGCAAAAAGTATGCTACTATGATTGCAACAAAATAAACAACAAACATTATTGAAAATCTTGCTCATACAAATTTACCGTACATAGATTTTAATTCAGGTTTTTCTATACTGTTTTCCTCTTTCTTTTTTATCTGTCCGAGTTGTCTTACTGCTATTACATACAATCAGAAATCTGCCATCGCTGACCAAATTGCAAAATATTTCAGTATAGTGCTATAGTCTCAATATCTTAAAGATCAAAGATAAGGTGACATAAATTTTACTACCAAAAAACCAGCAAGTCAGCTAATAACTCTTCATATCAATTGTCGTATGGCGTCTTTTATTACTAATCTGTGTGTAGACAAAACTTTGAAGCGTTAAAATATTAAAGTTATGAAATAATATAATTAAAAAATAATGAATTGTTTGATATTTGAAACAATATNTTGTTTGATTNTTTNTTATAATTTTATTTTCCTGATTATTTTTTCTCGAAATGTTTGCGGGAAATCTGATAGTATTGGTAATGTTTGATTTAATGTTTCTAGAAACACTTTTATATTTTCTTCATTATCGTTGATAGTATAAATACTNTGTCATCTTTGGTGAACTAATACGATGTTTTTTATAGTTTTCTTTTTGATTTCTAATTCTATACAGTATCATACTAGATTATTCCAAGGAATAACTTTTGTTCAAACCAATAATCAATTTTCTGAAATGGTAATAGTTGTTTCGTTTATATTTATAATACCGTAATATATGTATGCCCCCAATAAAAAAAACATTAAAATAATTCACACAATATTTTTATAGAAAGCTGATAGAACAAAAATTAATATAAATATTGATGCAAAAATGATGTATCGAGTTTTGTTTCTTTCAAACTTTTCTCAATTAAATACTTTTAGTTCCATTTTTTGGTATATTAAGTAAAGTTTATGCTTGTAGTATAATTAAGTTAAAGGTTTATTCAAGAAAAAAGTCGACTTTATTTAGCCGACTTTCCCTGAACCCATCATCATGGGTTCTTTTTGTTATAGAAATTTGATTTTTTTTTGTTTTTGTGTTTTTGTTTATAGTTCTATTATATTTAAAAATACTTTTTTTGTCAAAAATTTGATGTTAAAGTTAATATATTTGTTTTTAATGAATAAAAAGACCCTTTATAATATTTTTTCTTGTTTTTAATTAAGAAAACACTAACTTATTAGTATTGTATAAATTAAGGGATTATTTTTNAAGTNTTATTATAANAAANCATGGATTTTGTAGAGATTGGAAAAAAATGGCAGAAATTTTGGAAAGAAAATCAAACTTATAAAGTAGTGGAAAAAAANGACAAAAAAAGTTTTTATATTTTGGATATGTTTCCTTATCCGAGTGGAGCTGGATTACATGTNTGACATCCAAAATGATATATTGCCACTGATGTAATAGCTCGTAAGCATATGTTNCAATGAGAGATGGTCTTNCATCCTATGGGTTTTGATACTTTTGGATTAGGTACAGAACANTTTGCAATTGCAAATAAAATAAAACCACAAATAGCTGCAGAACAAAATATTGCAACTTACAAAAAACAGCTTGAGATGTTTGGTTGTACTTATGATTGGGATAGAGAGGTTAATACGGCAGATCCTAATTATTTTAAGTGGACACAAAAAGTGTTTTTGGATTTGTATAATTCTTATTTTGATGAAAAAACTCAATCTGCAAAACCTATTACAGACTTGGAATCAAAAATTGAAAATGGACAATTGAATATCCCTGTGTGAATGACTAAAGAACAATTTTTGGATACTCAAAGATTAGCATATATTGATTATAAACCAATCAATCGATGTCCAAGTTGTAAAACATGATTGGCAAACGAAGATTTAAATTCAGATTGAACTTGTGAAAGATGTAGCTCAAAAGTTGAACAAAAACCGATGAGACAGCGAGTTGTTAGAATTACAAAATATGCAGAAAGACTTTTGGATTGATTGGAAAGTTTACCAGAATGGACTGATTCAGCTAAAGAACAGCAAAGAAATTGGATATGAAAAAGTGAATGAACACAATTCAAAATGGAGGTAATAATTACCCCATCCCAAGTTAAAAAAAATGAGGGTGAGGTAGACTATATAGAAGTATACACGACTCGTATTGATACTGTTTTTGGGATGAGTTTTGTTGTTATGGCGCCAGAACATAAATTAGTAGAAAGTTTGAAATTAAAGGTTGAAAGTGGAGATGTTCAAATAAAAAATTGGGATAAAGTACAAGAATATATAGAGCAAGCAAAACATAAAACTCAGCTGGAAAGAACAGAACTACAAAAAGAAAAAACATGAGTTATTCTGGATGGCGTTTATGCTATCAATCCATTTAACTGAGAAGAGATCCCTGTTTATATTGGAGATTATGTTTTGGCAAATTATTGAACGGGAGTGGTGATGGCAGTTCCTGCTCATGATGAAAGAGATTTTGAATTTGCAAAGAAGTATGATATTAAAATAACTCAAAGTATTGCGCCTTTGAATAAAAATCATCCTGATTATGAGTTTATTACAAAATCAGAAGTTTGTTACACAGAAAAAGGAATTCTTGTAAATTCAGGGCAATTTTCAGGACTTACTTCTGATGATGCAATTACTAAAATGCAAGAACGACTTGAAGAAAAACAAATATGATGAAAAAAAATAAATTATAGACTTCAAGATCGAGTTTTTTCTAGACAAAGATATCGATGAGAACCATTTCCTATAGTGTTTTGTAATCATTGTGATAGTAAATTAACTATTAATTTTAGAAATAAAGATACTCGAAATGGTATTCTCTCTGGAAACAAAACCATTGAAACAAGAGCTCTCAATCCTGAAGAACCAGAAAGATTTTTTGGTAATATAAAAGCATGAGATATTGTTGTAGCAATAAACAAAGAAACCAATGAAGAATTAAGACTAAAAATTATAAAAACTTATCAACGAAAAGATCTTAGGGATATGCGAGAAAACGAGGATCATGAAACAATCAAAAAAATATACCGCAATAAAGAAATGTTTGAAAATACTAAAACATTTGATGATTTTGAATCAAAACGAGCTCTTACTGAATGATATATTGAAAAAATTAAAAAAAATGGTCTAGTATGACGAGAATTTGAACTTATAGGACCAGCTATTGTGACTATGAAGGAATCAGATTTACCACTTCTGTTACCAGATGTAGAAAATTATGAGCCTACTGGTACAGAAGAAGGACCGTTAGCAAATATTGAGGAGCGAATTAATGTAGAATGTCCAAAATGTTGATGAAAAGCAAAAAGAGAGTCAAACACTATGCCTGGTTGGGCTGGCTCATCTCGATACTGGATTAGATATATGGATCCTCATAACGATAAAGAATTGGTGTCTAGTGAAAAAGAAAAGTTTTGGCATCCTGTGGATATATATGTCTGAGGAGCTGAACATATTACGAGACATATGATATATGCTAGATTTTGGCATAAGTTTTTACAGGATTTATGAATTGTTTCTGTAGATGAGCCTTTCAAAAAATATCAGCATGTTTGACTTATAATGGCTGAAGATGGGCGTAAAATGTCCAAAAGGCGATGAAATGTGATCAATCCAGATGATATTATAAATGAATTTGGGGCGGATGTTCTCAGAATGTATGAAATGTTTATGTGACCTTTTGATCAAGCTGTAAATCGAAATACAAATGGGGTAAAGTGAATAAAAAAGTTTTTAGATAAAGTAATTAGTTTAAGATCGAAAGTTGGAAGTTGAAATTTAGATGACAAGAATATTATAAATTTATTACACAAAACTATTAAAAAAGTTTCTGAAGATATAGATGTTTTTGGTTTTAATACAGCAATATCTCAGTTGATGATTTTTGTAAATGAGTTAAATACAAAAGAATATATTTCTGAAGATACTTTTGAAAAGCTGACTATACTTTTGGCGCCTTTTGCGCCTCACTTAGCAGAGGAGTTGTGGTCAGAACTATGAAATCAATCTAGCATTTTTCATCAGGGAGTTTGGCCCAAGTATGATGAAAAATATTTGGTAGATGATGTCCTTACTATAGCTGTGCAAGTAAACTGAAAGGTAAGATGAACTATTGAAATTAGCCCAGACTCTACTCAAGAGGAGGTATTTGCAATGGCCAAAGAAAATGAAAAAATAACTAAATACTTAGATTGAGAAATATTGAAAATAATTTATATTCCTTGAAAAATTTGCAATATTGTTGTAAAATAATTTTATATCGCTTGATTGTTTTCATTGAATATTAATTGTCTCGTGAAAGAATATTTTTTGTGGTTTTATAATAAAAATAAATTTTGTAAAGTGATTTTTTTGTTTTTGACAAAGTAGACATCATGTTTAGGTGTTGTTTTTTTTAAACTTTGAGAATTGATGTTTTTGTGCAAAATTGCTGTCTATATGGTTTTTTTGTCGATAATGTCTATGTTGAAAAGTCTTGAAATACATAGTAGATATGCTAAATTTGTGTTTGAGAAAAATTTTTTATTACAAAAAAAATGTTAAAAATTTTGTTCTAAATTTTTTATTGTTTGATAGTGCTCAGTAGTTTTTGAAGGTATAATTATTATTAAAATAACTATCGTTCCGGTGTTTTATTTAATGTGTTTGTTGTTATGAAATTTATTAGAAAAGCTACATTAGTTATAATGTTTTTATCTACATTTTTGTATGTGGTTTTTTCTGATGAGGTTAATACTAGATATACCGAATTTCACTTGTTAAGTTGAGATGATCATTATGATCATTTGGTTTTAAATTTAACTTGAGCAGAAACAGGCACTGTTTCTCTTTATTTAGAAAATAAGTCTGATATTTTGTTGAATTGATTAGTGTCTTTTGTAGATTGAGCTATAGTTCAATATGGTTCTACTTGAGTTAGAGTTTGTAAAAGTGAAAATGAAAAAAGTATATTTTGACAATATATCACAACGGACTCTAATGTGTTTTCGATCTCTACTAATGAGCATGTCACAAAAGTTTTAAATTTACTATTTCCCTCTTGGTATAGTGGGATATATTATTGATGTGTCGTGTATTATCCTCAATTTACGGAAAATGATGGTAATTTAAATACTGTGCCTCGTAAAGCCATATTTTTAGATGTAAATGTTAGTCCCTTAGATAGTTTGTTTAATCTTAAGGTTTATCCATCGGATCGTTCCAGTTATTCTAAAAAATGAAACATTGGAACTATGTTGTTGTATAGTATAAATAATACTGGGCAGATTTTATTTAGCTGAGAAGTACAGACGGACTCTAACTGAGAGTGAGTTGTTACTGCCAATATTCCAAATTGAGAATATTTTGTGGTATATAAATGATTATCTCATCTAGCATCATATCTTAGTTGATTTGTTATTGATTGAGAGAGTGAAGTTATTTTTGATTTTACAACATGAAATAATTTATTCAGCACTAAACAGTATTCTACATTAATCGATGATTGATATCGCTATCAGGTTGCTTGAGATTTACAAAATATAAATTGATTATATGATTGAAAGATAAATGTAAATGATATAACAGTACTTGTTAGCGACATTTGTTGATATAATTCAACTATAGTTGATCAATATCATCATTGTAATTTAAATGGAGACAGTATGGTAAATATGGCAGATATATGAGTTATTATCACAAACATTTGAAAAGATTGACCATTTTTACAATGACATGAGATTTTTTGATGATTCTAGATTTTATAATTTGATTTTAATTGTATGAGGTTTAAATTAAAAAATATTATTACTATTATTTTGTTCCTTGCCATTTTGTTAGGATATTCATTTTCTAATGAATTTGAGTTGTATCCTGCCTCATGAACTACATTTAAATATCACTGCGATCAGCCGTTAAAGATAAAAATAAAAAAATGAGATTATAATTTTACTACTTTTTCTTCGGTAATAAGGTTTAATCCTTGAAATGTTTTATTAACTCACAACTCAATCAATTCATTTTTTAATACTTTTCCAACATGATATGTGTTAAATAATTTGTATTTTGCCGAATGAGCAAACATGGTTAGTCTTTGAACTTCAGACATGTATGTTGCTAATTTTACTTTAAAGACTAAAGAGTGATTTACATGAAATAGTGTATTATTGAAATTCACCGACAGATTTGGAAATGATCCTGACCTTTCTTCTCCTGAAAATACTGATGATAGCATTACCATTACTTCTCCTGATTTCGTATGAGATACTTTAAGTTGAGTTACGAATGCTACATATTACTTAGAAGCATATCCTTGTGTTGAAGACACGAATGCACCAATAGTTTTTAATAATTCTTGGTCTCCAAATATAAATTGATGAAGAATATTGGGATCGTGAAATGATATAAAACTTTTGCTTATTGATTGGATCTGAATAAATAAACATTATTGGTACCAAGGACTACCTGTTAATATAAACAACTATGTTCCCGCTTTAAATAATGTTGATAATCAAAATTGAGTAAATAGTTGAACGATAAAAGTAAAAATTAACAATTCTGCTAATTGATGAAATATTGAAACTCCTATTTTAAATATTTATCCTTATACTGGTTCTGAGTTTCCAAATAGACGAACATGGAATAGTTTGGACAGAGGATATTGGGTTGAGTTTAAAAACGAGATTCCATTTGAAATTGAAAAGCAAGTAACTATTACGGTGTCTGGTTACGACAATTATAATTCTTTAGGTAATCGTTTTTTGATGAATAGGACATTCGTGTTTAATATTTCTGAAAATCCAAGTATCAATATTATTAATCCTATCAATGCTTCTGATAATCAAGACTATAACTTATCTGGCATTTATTTTTATGCTAAAGATTCTTGGGCATGAATTGATACAGGTAATGTATTTATTACCATACCAAGTATATATTCTGGTTCAGAATTATTATTAACTGGTTATACTTATTCATGATCTGAACTGGAATTTTATTTAATTAGCTGAAGTTCAGAAATAGGGGGTGCTAGTTCTTATGAGATAAAATTGATTCCTAAACGAAAATTACCATCCGATACGGAAATAGTAGTGACTTGAATGGTTTTAGATTTAGTGTGAAATACGGGATTTGGTAACTGGAGCTTTTCTACCAGACCAAGTTGTTTGGATTTGTGATGTTTTGATATTTTAAATATCAATTTTCTGTCTGGAAATTCTTTTATATCCAATCCACGATTGTTCTCATGAGAATATCTAATTGTTACATGATTAGCTTATAACACAAATTATCCATATTTTACATGAATTAATTCAGATATTTTAGTGTGTTGATTTGAATATGAATGAACGGTTTTAACATGAAATGTAAATATATATTCGGATACTTGAGTTTTGATAAATTGATACTTCTACACATGAAATGAATTGTATATTACTGGATTAAACTTTGTGTATAATAATTGAACAATTACAGTAATAGATTAATTAGCTTTAGTATTTATATTAAAAAATATATGAAACAAATTACATCCATTATGTTGTTTATATTGTGTTTTGTAGCTACTTCTTTGTGAGCTAATATTTCTGTTTCCCCTGAAAGTGGTCATTTTGGTAAAAATTGTATTATAGAATTTGATATTATTGTTGATACTAATTCTGAACAAATTTTATGAACAGATATGTATGTGGAAAGCTCAATGGAATATATAGATTTTGTCCCTTCAAAAGCTTTTAAATATTACTTACCACCTAAAGTAGAAAATAAAAATATTTACTTGTGAGCATTCTCAGAACCATGAAAAGAGCTTGTGTGAAGATCAAAGTTTGGTACTTTGTATCTGAAAAGCGACGATGTTGATCTGGATTGATATATAAATTTTGTTTTTATTTGAAAATGAGAAACATCTGATACAAATTTAAGTATAATTTGATGAGTAGATAAATTAAATGAAGTTGGAAATTGAGTTTATTATTTTGATTGAGATGCTTGTGAACATAGTGTAATGGATATAGAATGATCGTTCTCTTCTATTGATGGGGATAAGTATATAAAAGATATGATATCGTGATTCAATAGAAAGGCATTTTTTCAAAAATTTGTGTTATTGTGTTCTAAGTATTGATTAAATATTGTTTTATTTATTTTAATATTAGTATCATTATACTTTTATATTAGGAGTAAGAAATTATCAAGTAATGAAAAGATTAAAAAAGATAATTAATATTATATTATTTTTTTCGATTTTATATATATGTGTTGATGCACAATATTATTATTTTTCTGAACCCACAAATTCTAATTGATATCAACAAGGTTGTCAAGAGCAGTTGGAAGTCAGGTTCAATACTGATTGAAAAAAAACGGTATGATGAATTTTTCATTTAATTTTAGATGACTCTAAAATTAGTTATGTCACTTGATGATCTTTGTCTTCACTTTTGTTCAAGTGAAGTACTTTATGATTTCCTGACTGGGTCCCAACTTTCCCAAAACGGAAAGCATGATCCAATTATACTATACTTGAAACAGAGCGTTATAATGCATCAAATCCTACATCCACAGTCAATTGAAACAAGCCTTATGGGTATGTAATTTTTATACCGAAATATAGTTGATCTATATATACTGTAGATTTTGGTATGTCTTATATTTCATGATATACTTGGACAACTGAAACAACTTTAAGTTATGATTGAGTTGATATTATAAATCCATCACAACAAGTTTTATATTTAACATGAACTATTGATGTTCAACAAAAACCTTGTGTAAATGATTCTAGTGGTCCTAGTATTGTAGATAATATTTACACAAATTGAGCTACTAAAATATCCAATAGTTGATTAAATATCTCATTGTTCGACTCGAATGGACAATGACAAGTACCTTTTGTTTGGAAAAATTGAGAGCGAACTTGAAACATTTGGTCTATTAATAACCAGTATTGAATTGATACGGGAACTATAAATATACAAGTTTCATGAAACAACCACTTTGTTAACTTAAATCACACTAATTTTGATGTTGAACCATTGATTTTTAAAACTTGGCAAGATTTAGATAGAGATTATACGATTACTTTAAATCATTTAGAACTTTTTGATTTTTGAATAGAGAAGCAAATTTATATTACATATTTTGCTAAAGACCGTGTATGAAATACAACAGAAACCTCAATCAGCTTTAATAAACCGAAAGAACCACGATTAACTCAAGTTTCACCTAGTAATGGTCAATCTCATATTACATATGATGCAAATATTTCCTTTAATATGCATGATGATCGAGCATGAGTAGACTCTGGATCTATTGTTGTTATATTTAGTTGAATATGAAACGCATTTTATGCAGAATATTATTCTGGTGACTTGAGCTTTGAAGCGATTTCATGAGATGCAAATATTGATGATTATAAAATTGTTCTTCAGTCGCATTTAGAATTTCCTACAAATTCTGATATATCTATGATTATATATTGATATGATTTAGCTTGAAATTGAGGACAACTTTATAATTGACTGTTTTTAACTAAGCCTAGTTGTTCAGATTTGTGATGTTGTGATGTAGTAAAAATTAAAACATGATATGAATTAGGTTTTATATATTATCCAAATAGTGTACTTTATGTTTCTGGTTGAATAAATCCTTATTTTTATTTGGATTGAAATACATGATATATTAATTGTAACCTACAAAACAGTTATCTATCATTATATAAGTGAAATTGAGAAGATTTGACGGGGACTCTCGTTTGACTATCTAATTTCCATGAACTAAATATTATGTGAAATAATATAAGGGCTAGGCTGTCTTGAAATACTTTGTTTTTAGAGAAGATAGTCACAACATGATATGTTTGAAATAACTGACATGGTTGAGCTTGATGATCTACTATAGTTAAAGATAATTGTTGTGTAAACTGATGATTGCCATGATGAAATGAATTATGTGAAGACCATTCTGATAGCTATTATGATTGAACTTGTGAATGATGATATCATTGAAGTGCTGATATTTGCGGTGTCAATCAATCTAATCATCCTGATGAGTTAAAAATAGCATATCTATATGCATATAATTATGGAATCACAACATTGTGTCCTATTCGAGAGTCTATGTTAGATGGCTATTTATATAGGAACCATTTTGCAAAAATGATATCAGAGTATGCGGTAAATGTGGTGTGAAAAACTCCAAATATATGAAAAGAATGATGTGATAGTTTCCAAGATATAGAAGATGATACAGAAGAGTTAAAATATTTTATGAAAACGGCATGTGAATTGGATTTAATGTGATTGCGTGCTGATTGAAAAACACCAAAAAATAAATTTGATCCTCATGATATAGTCACAAGAGCTGAATTTGGGACAGTGTTTTCTAGATTGTTGTTTGGTGATAAATATAATGTACAAGATGAATCCTTGGTATATAAAGAAGAATGATATTGGTATAGAGATCATCTAGCTTGATTAAAATCTCATTGAATTATGACAAAAATAGATTGAGATCGACCTAAATATCAAGAGAGAAGATGACGAGTGATGTTAATGATGCTGAGAGCCGATAATTTTTGAGTGTTTGCTGGAAAGGTACCAGCATTGATATGAATAAAGTCATTATTTGAATAAAATAATAAAAAACCAGATTTTCTTATAAAACAAAAAGCCACGAGGAAGTCCTCATAGCTTTTTGAAATACCTTCTAGTGCTTTTCTACGGAATACAAAGTTTTTCCAATTCTTACTAACAATTGACTCTCAGACCAAACGTAGTCATCATAGGGTCCTTCATAAATCAGTTCTGGTTTTTTATCCTTTCTTACTGTAAAGAACTG
>JGI24707J26582_10002622_pt1 | contig 13363 bp, 10 predicted proteins | sample BioPla1DNA1_FD_26582 | JGI IMG/M metagenome (IMG submission 26582) | reverse complement strand
GTTGATATTGTGTTTTTTGATGCTGAAGACTATGGTGCACCTCAGTTTTATAAAGGACCTCATGAAGAAGAATATTGGGGGTTAGGTTCTCAATATTGGTCTAGAAATCCACATATAACCGATTATAATGCTCGATTTGGTATACTGTTAGATATGGTTGGAGATAAAGACGCTCAGTTTTATTATGAAGGGTATTCTAATGAATTTGCTAAGAGTATTAATAAAAAGGTGTGGAAAAAAGCACACGAACTAGGTTTTCAACACTACTTTATAAAAGAGTTGGGAGGTTATATTACAGATGATCACTTATTTGTAAATAAAATAGCTCGGATTCCTACAATAGATATTATCCATAACAATATTCATCATACGGGGTTTGCTGAGAGTTGGCACACAGTTAATGATACAATGGATAATATTGATAAAAACACGTTACAAGCTGTTGGACAAACAGTTTTAGAAGTAATATTTAATGAAAAATAAAATGTCTATAAAAGAAAAACAAGAAGATATAATCAGTGAGTTTGAAATGTTTGACGACTGGATGGATCGTTATCAATTACTTATTGATCTTGGAAATAGTCAAGAGCCTTTAGATGAAAAGTANAAAACTGATCANAACCTAATTGAAGGATGTCAAAGNAGGGTTTGGTTACAAGCTGATTTGGTAGATGGAAATGTGATATTTAAAGCTGAGAGTGATGCTATTATAGTAAAAGGTATTATAGCTCTTTTGATTGAAGTGTTGTCTGGACATACTCCTGATGAAATTATAAATTCAGAATTATACTTTATTGATGAAATAGGCTTACATGAGCATTTATCTCCTACACGAAGTAATGGTTTATTATCTATGCTAAAACAAATGCGTCTTTATGCGTTGGTTTATAAAGCTAAGCAAGATCAGACAAACTCATAAGTCTAACGTAAGCTTGTGTCTTTTTCTTTTTTTATAAGAAAAGGAGAAGTAGTGAATTTATTTAGAAGTATTAGGCTGGTTACTAAGAGTAAAACAGATAGAATAACTAGCATCCAATAGAAAGAAGGAGTAAATAGATCTCTTAAAGTATCAGCATGAGCATATTGTTCGCCTAAAATAACCGATAGGCTGTTGTTTATGATATGAATAAAGAGTACTGGTAGAATGCTTTTTGTTTTATAGTATACCCAGGCTAATAATAAACCAAATAGAAATCCACCTACTGCTTGTACTGGATTCATATGTACAAGTCCAAAAATAGCTCCCGATATTACTATAGCTGTTTTAGCGTGGTATTTTTCTAGAAGAAATTGAGTTATAGCTCCTCTAAATACTAGTTCTTCAACTAATGGACCTATTAATGTTACTGCAATAATACCCCAAAAACTAGTGAGAATAACATCAAAAGTTTGCTTGTTTAAGTCGGGTAAGAAATCGAGATAATACATAAAGCAGTCCAATAGAAAAACAGAACTAAGGGTGGATAGGAGTAAAAGAACAAGATAAGGGATGGTAGGAGATGGAATAGACCATTCTTCTTTTGTTGCAGGTATTAATTTTCTCCAACGTAAGAATATTACCATAAAGAGCATACTTAATATTAGAGAGAGAATAATTTCCGCTAAGCTTAAATTTGCCACTATGACTCCTTTGTAAATAAATTGGTAGAGAGCGACTCCACCCTTGACAACAAAAGCAGCTAGAACTTGAAGTGCAAAATAAACTAATACAATAAAGATTGATTTCTTCATACTTTTTCTTTTTATTTTTTGCCAAAGTAGTGGCGTACGGTTGCTTCGTCTTTATGTAACTGTACAATAAGTTCATCCAAACTATCGAATAGAGTTTCTTCTCTTAAGTATTTCTTAAATACAATTTCTAACTCCATACCATAAATATCACTATTAAAGTCTAGTATATTAACTTCAATAGTTCTATTTTTTCCGTTTTTTAAAGTGGGTCTATAGCCTATGCTCAGCATAGCTTTATATGATTTGTTGTTAAGATTAACAACAACAGCATAGACACCATCCGATGGAATNAGCTTCTCTCCAAATAGAGGTTGAATGTTTGCNGTAGGAAACCCCAACTTTCTACCTATTTTATTACCATCAACAACTAGGCCCTTAATAGAGTAATCATAGCCAAGAAAGGNGTTTGCTAACTCAACCTTACCTTTTTTTAGTAGTNATCGGATAAAAGAAGAACTAACTTCTTCATTATTCAATAGTAAAGCTTTGGCTTCTAGAACATTTATATCTATTTGTTTACCATAGGAAACATAATCGTGGAAATTTTCTTCTCTATTATGCCCAAAACGATTATCATAGCCAATATACAAAGTATTTACATTAAGCTTATTTTTCAATAAACTTAGCATAAAGTCGTAAGCTGATAGTTTCGATAAATCGTCTGTAAAAGATAATACAACACAATAGTCTATCCCTTCTTTATCTAAAAGAGATAATTTATCTTTTAAAGGAGTAAGCTCCTTTATTTGTTTATCGTGAATAACTTTTGAAGGGTGATTGGAAAAGGTAATAACAAGAGAAGCTAACCTTTTTGCATTAGCTTCTTGTGTAACTTGTTTTATTAGATATTGGTGTCCTCTATGTACGCCATCAAAAAATCCAATGGTTGCCACATTAGGTGGTAACGATAAATTATGTAATGAAGAAATTACTTGCATTTTATGGTTGCTCAAACAAAAAACTCCAATCTTCTTTGGGTTGTGGTGTATAAGTTGAAAATCCTAAAGATTTAGCCGCAGTACAGTTCTCAATAGAATCATCAATTAAAAAAGATTCTTTGGGATCAATACCTGCTGTTTTTATTAATGTTTGGTATATTTCTTTATCAGGTTTCAACTGATGTAACTCATATGATAAAAACATATTTTCAAAGTAGTCCTCCACTCTAAATCCTCTGTATGGGAAACCAAACTCACAAGCCCAATTCCAATGAATGGGATTGGTGTTACTTAAAAGATAAACAACATAATGTTCTCTTAAAGCAAGTAATAAGTCCAATTTATTTCGGGGAATATCATCTAAAAAGCTAATCCAAGCAGCATCTATTAGTTCGTCAGAAACGACCTCTTTATTCACTGTTTGCTTTCTTATTTCATCTCTAAACTCTTCAGATGTAATAAGTCCTTTTTCATAATCTTCAAAGAACCCCTCTTGATGAGATGTTCCTAGTAGTTTATCAGCATTAGTTATTCCTATTTTTTTAAACTCTTCAACACAACGTTGGCGTTCTAGATCTACTAAAACTCCGCCAAAATCGATAACTAGATTCTTTATTCCGTTTTTTTTCATTCTATTATTTAGCTATTAAACGTTTAATTAAACGAATGATTTCTCCTCCCCATAGCACAAAAGAAGAAGATAATATTATTATACCCCAAGATTCAAGTGATAGTGGTACTGTACGAAATATATTTCCACCAAAATGAACAATGAGTATTTGACCTGTTAAAATTAATCCTGCTACTCCCAGCAATCCATAATTTTTACTTAATCCTTTAAAAATGGAATGATTGGTTGAGAATGTAGTGGTATTAAATAAGTTCCAAAATTGCAACATAACAAAGAAGGTAAAGAAGAAACTGAGTCTTTCAGGTGTTAATCCTCCATTGGAAGAAGAGAAGAAAGACAAAAGACCTAAAAGAATAATGAGTAGTAAAAGTCCAACACCTATAATTGTTCCTCCCATTTTTCTTGTAATAATAAAGTCTGTGCTTTTTCTAGGCTTTTCTTGCATAACTTCTCTTGTTGGAGGTATAGAAGCTAAAGCCAGTGCAGCAAAGGTATCCATAATTAAATTCACCCATAACATTTGTGTTACTGTTAAGGGGAGCTCTGTACCCCATATTGAGCCGATTAGCACTAATAACACAGCCACAAAATTAATAGTCAATTGGAATACAATGAAACGCTGGATGTTTTTATATAAAGATCTTCCCCACATAATAGCAGTAGATATGCTATTAAAAGAGTCATCGAGTAATGTAATATCACTAGCTTCTTTAGCTACAGTNGTACCACTACCCATAGATAATCCTACATGTGCAAAGTTAAGTGCAGGTGCATCATTGGTTCCATCTCCTGTTACAGCGACTACATGGTCGTTTTTTTGTAACAATTGCACAAGGCGTTGTTTGTCTGTTGGACGAGCTCTAGACATTATTTTTAATTTTTCGACCCGTTTCGATGCCTCTTCGTCTGTAAGTCTCTCAAATTCTACTCCCGTAATACATGCCTCGTTAGTGTCTTCTTTGTCCCACATTCCAATCTGTCGAGCAATTTCTAACGTTGTTTTTTGAGTATCACCAGTCACTATTTTTATATCTACTCCAGCTGACCTACAATCGTTTATTGCATCGGCTACATCTAAGCGAACAGGATCGGAGATGGCGGTTATACCAATGAGTCTTAATTGGTTGTCATCTAACAGCTCAATGCAGCTTCTTTGGTCAGTATNTGATACTTCCATGTAAGCNAATGCAAGTGTTCTCATNGCTTTATCTTGGAAACCGGCTAATTGTTTTTCAATTTGCTCTTTTATTTCTTGAGGGTTTTTTGTCTCATCTTTTAAAAGTACTTGAGTTGACTTTTCTAATAAGACTTCGGGAGCTCCTTTCACATAAAGTATTTTCTTTCCTAGTGCCGACTGAACTAGTGTTGCCATTAGTTTTCGCTCTGTTGAGAAAGTGAGCTGATCGATTGCATGAGCTTTTTCTCGGATGGATAAATAATCTTGATTTTGCTTTTTAAGCCAAAGGAGTAAAGCTACTTCTGTGGGATTTCCTAATCCCGTTGCTTTTTCTCCATCTTCTAGGTGTGCAGTTGTATTTGCACTGATGCTTTCGGTAATTAGGGTTTTAATATTTTCATCTTTTAGTTGGTCTAGAGGAGTTCCCTCTATTGGAAAGAAGTGTGCCTGATAGACAGTCATTTGATTTTGGGTGAGTGTTCCTGTTTTATCTGTACAGATAACATCAATAGCACCCATAGTTTCTGATGCATGCATTTTACGAACAAGATTGTTTGTTTTTAACATGCGATTCATGTTCAACGCTAAACTTAAAGTCACACTCATAGGTAATCCTTCGGGCACTGATACTACAATAAGAGTAACCGATACCATAAAGTATTTTAGAATAATTTGAAGGATTGTGGGGCTATCAGACCAAGTAATAGCCTCGTGTATGTTTATATATTGATAGATATCTCTAAAAACAAAAACAACAAACACAATGATGGAAATAGTAAATCCAATCTTACCTATTAGGTTAGCTAGTTTTTGAAGCTGCTTGTTTAATGGTGTTTCTTCTTCACTAACCGCTGTGCTTAATTTNGANACTTTGCCTATTTCAGTGGCGTCGCCTACTGCTGNAATTTCTAATACACAATGNCCTGCTAGCACAGATGTTCCTCTATATAACTTATTGCTAGGGTAGGGAGCTTCATTGTCAAAGTGTTCTGGGTCAGTTGTTTTACTGACCATTGGTTCCCCTGTTAAGTTGGATTCGTTGATTTGCAAAGAAATGGCTTCTTTAAGTAGTCCATCAGCAGGAACCTCATCGCCTGTTTCTAATAAAACAAAATCGCCAACGACAATATCTTTACGAGCTACTTGAGCCACTTGTCCGTTGCGAATCACTTTAATTAAGTTGTCCTCATTGACCTGAGTTAGNATTTTAAATTTTCGATTGGCATCGTATTCAAATAAAAAACCAATAGTTGTTGTTAGTAATACAGCAGCGATAATACCTATTGGTTCTACGAATTCGTTTTCAATGAATGCAACAATGAGCGAGAGAATAGCTGCAACTAATAAAACCTTAATTACAGGGTCGTTATATTTATCTAAGTAGAGTTTCCATAGAGAAATTCCTTTGGATGGAGTTAATACATTACTTCCATTTTTCTCTCGGCTTTGAAGGACTTCCTTATCTGTTAGTCCTTTGTGATTTGAATCGGACAAAGTCATAAATTTGTTCTTTTATATGTCGCATCACAAAAATACATAATCTTTTGATAAAAGCACATTGCCCATTTCCTTTCTTTTGTCAATTTAAGGCTATTTTATAAATTGAANATAATCAGTAACGTAGAAATCNCNTTTGCTATGTTAGTGAGAAAAAACCACTTTGTTTTTTATTTCTTGAATAATAGAAACAATTTAGGAATTAGTTTTGTTATATTAGCAATGTGTTAAATTAAAAATGAAGTTTATTATGAAAAAGTACATTTGTGTAGTTTGTGGATATGTTTATGATCCAGCAGAAGGAGATCCAGATAGTGGTATTGAACCAGGGACAGCTTTTGAAGATATTCCAGACGATTGGGTTTGTCCTTTATGTGGCGTTGGAAAAGAGGATTTTGAAGTTCACGAAGAATAAACCAACTATTAGAAACAATAAAAGGGTGTCAATTGACACCCTTTTATTGTTTCTAAGCTTATGTATAGAGTTCTATTTTTTCTATTCGTGCTTTTTTAATTTTGTGTGTCTAATACACCTGTTGAAGCCTCAACAACGTTCACAACATAATCTCCTAACTTTTCACACTCTATGATAATATCCATATAGTATACTCCCATTTGATAGTCATATTCCTTGTTATTAACATCTAGAATATTCTGACTTTTCAGTTGGTTTCTATAATTGTTGATTTCATGTTCTATGTTGAACGATTTATTAGCATCAGTGTTTTTTACTTCACCTTGATCGAGTATAAACAACATTTGATCTAGTGCGTCGCGTGTTAGTCTCATCATGAAATGAATATGGTCGTACTGTTTATCTACAAAATCTTGACCAGTTTGACGTTTCCTATCAATAATACGAGCTAAATTATAACAACTATCTCCAATGCTTTCTATTTCTGTAACTTCACGCAACATGGCTCTAATCTTTAATTTACTCTCAGAACTTAATCGTCCTTCTGAAACACGATTCAGGTAATCTGCGATTTCAATTTCCATATTATCGCTAATACTTTCGTATTTTTCTATGCGACTAAAGACCTTATTAAATTCATCGTCATTTTTAATATGCAATAAGTCTTCTACCATGCCATACATTCTATGGATTCGTTTTGCGAAAAGAGAAATTTCCTTTTTAGCTTGTAATATTGAAAGCTCAGCTGTCGATAACATACCTCCTGTAATATATCTCAATCGAGGTTCCTCATCTTCAGCTGTCATTTTTATTATACGTTGAGCTAATTTCTCTATTTGCTTAACAAAACCAACAAGGAAACATACGTTACAAATATTAAATAAAGAGTGGAAAGCAGAGAGTTTATAAGACATAATTACTGCAGAATCATCTGTATAAAAGAATGTATCAACAATCCATGTTACTAGATTGATAAAAGGATGGAATATTATTAACACCCATATAACCCCTAAGGCATTAAATAAAAAGTGAGCAAATGCAGCTCGCTTGGCTTGAGTATTAGCAGTTAATGCAGCTAAATTTGCTGTGATTGTAGTTCCTATGTTTTCGCCCATGACTAATGCTGCTCCTAACTCCAGACTAATCCAACCATTAGCACACATAATTAATGTAATAGCCATTGTTGCAGCCGATGCTTGAACTATCATTGTTAATACAGTACCGATAAATAGGAAAAGTAGAATAGAACCAAATCCCATATCAGTATACTTCTGAACGAAGGCAAGCATTTCTGGATTTTGCTCTAGGTCTGGTGCATTCGATTTGAGTAGTGCAAGTCCCATAAATAAAAACGCAAATCCAAAGATGAATTCACCTATTGATTTGCGTTTACTTTTACTGGAGAACATTAAAGGAATGGCAAAACCAAGAAGTGGTAATGAGAGAGAAGCCATGTCAACTTTAAAACCAAATATGGATATAATCCATGCGGTTACAGTTGTTCCTATATTTGCCCCCATAATGACACTAATGGACTCGGCTAATGTTAGTAGTCCTGCATTAACAAAACTCACAACCATAACAGTTGTAGCTGAGGAGGATTGAATTAGAGCAGTAATAAACATACCTGTCAATACACCGGTAAATCGGTTGGTTGTCATGGCAGTTAGTACACTTCTCAATTTATTTCCCGCGACTTTTTGCAAAGCCTCGCTCATGATTTTCATTCCATATAGAAATAGCCCTAACGAACCAATGAGCTGTAATAAATCATAAAAAGAATATTCCATCTTGTTTTTGTTTGTGTTTTTGTCTTCTTTATAATTTTAATGCCTTATATTTATTACATCCACTAAATTGAATGACATTATGAAAAAAGAGACAGTTCAAATTTTTTGCAAAAATAACAATATTTCTAAAAGTTTTCCTATAGGAAGTTCACTTTTAGATATTTATAAAGGTTATGACTTAAATTTACCTTACTTAGTTGTGAATGCAAAAGTAAACAATGTTGCTGAAGGACTAAAATATAAAGTGTATAATAATAAGGATATTGAGTTTTTAGACTTAACCAGCCCTTCTGCAATGCGTACTTATGTGCGTTCTTTATGTTTTGTGCTATATAAAGCCGTAAAAGATGTTTTTCCAGAAGGACGATTATACGTTGAACACCCTGTCTCAAAAGGCTATTTTTGTAATATTAAGATAGGTCGTAAGTTATACGATGACGATGTTGCTAAAATAAAAGATCGTATGACAGAGATTATTGCACAAGATTTACCTTTTCATCGAATAGAGTGTAAGACAGAAGAGGCTATAGAAGTTTTTAAGGAGCATGGATTAAAAGATAAAGTAAAACTATTAAAATCCATTGGCTCTCTTTATACATACTATTTTAAGTTAGATGAAACCGTGGATTATTATTATGGTTGTTTAGTTCCAAGCACTAGTTATCTAAAAGTGTTCGATCTGATGCCATACTATGAGGGTGTATTATTAAGAATTCCGAATAGAGAGAATCCAGAAGTCGTTGAAGATTTTATTAAGCAGGAAAAAATGTTCGATGCGTTTAAAGAACATATGGAATGGAATAGAATAATGGGGGTGCGTAATGTCGGTGACTTCAATCTATCATGCCAGAAGGGAAATGCTACAGGATTGATAAATGTCGCTGAGGCACTTCAAGAAAAACGAATAGCACAAATTGCCGATACTATTTATGGAAGAGGAAGAAATGGAGATCGCATTCGATTGATATTAATATCAGGACCTTCATCTTCTGGAAAAACAACATTTAGTAAGCGTTTAACTATTCAGTTAATGACGAATGGGATAAAACCTACTGCTATATCTTTAGATAATTATTTTGTTGAACGTGAAGAAACCCCTCTTGATGCCAATGGTGAGTATGATTATGAATCTTTATATGCTTTAGATTTGGAGTTATTCAACTCTCATATCCAGGCACTATTAAATGGTGAGGAAGTGGAAATTCCACGATTTAATTTTACTACAGGTAAAAAAGAGTATCATGGAGATTACTTCAAGATTGAAGAGGACACTATGATTATATTAGAGGGTATACATGCGCTAAATCCTAAATTAACGGAGCATATACCTGATAAATATAAATATAAGATATACGTTTCTGCATTAACTACTATTTCAATTGATGATCATAGCTGGATTCCAACAACTGATAATCGCTTGATACGTAGAATTATACGAGATTATAATTATAGGGGTTATTCAGCACAAGAAACGATTTCACGATGGAAGAGTGTTAGGGCAGGAGAAGATAAGTGGATATTCCCATTTCAAGAAAATGCAGATTCCATGTTTAATTCTGCTTTGTTGTTTGAATTAGCAGTACTTCGTATGCACATTGAGCCTATTCTTATGACAGTTCCTAGGAATAGTCCAGAATATTCTGAAGCTTATCGACTTTTGCGTTTCATCAAACTTCTTACTCCTATACAAGATAAAGAGATACCTCCAACTTCTTTGTTGAGAGAGTTTTTAGGGGGTAGTAGTTTCTCTTACTAATAGTCATAAATAATAAAATTCGAATAGGTGTAGTCATAAAAGCTACACCTATTTTTTTATCCAATAATTGATTTTTTGTACACTTCTAGTTTGTGCTTTATTGTGCCTATTTTGAGCAAGTGACCTTAATTGACTTTTTTTTAGTGAAAAGAGTACTCTTAAATGTCTTCGTTTGGGACAAAGGAGTTTAAATATGAGACATTTCAAATCTTGCTTCTTTTTTTGTTTTTGTTGATGTTTTTTAAGCTTTACATTTGAATTGTTATACATACGTGAAAATGTGTGAATATTTAGATGCGTCTATTATTCGATTGGAGCGAAAATAAATCTAGTTCAATATTTAAATTAATCAATTTAACAAACTATGAAAAATGAATTTTTTATATCTGTACTGCTAACTGTTTTACTGCTGCTTTTTCTAGGCTGTGGTAGTGATAGCAAAGATGAACTTATTCCTTTAAATTCTATAGAAATACAGAATTTAGATGAATATGGAAATATAAGAGTAAGAAAGGGGGATTCTCTACAAATCGATGTAAAAACAAACCCTAATGTGTCTATAGATAATTTAGTCTTTGAGAGTGGTTACACTAATGCTTTTTCTGTTACATCGAGCGGTATTATTATTGCACTACAAGATGGAGAAGGAGAATTAACTGTTAAGTCTTATAACGACTTTTCTATTTATACAAGAGCTACAGTACTTATAGATCCGTTATTATTAAAGTCTCTTGAAATACTAAATCTTGAGGATGGTAAGCTTGTTGTTGAAAGTGGTGTTAAACATCAAATAAAAGTTAAAGGTCTTCCAGAAAATGCTTCCATGATGAAATTTGGATATGAAAGCAAAGATACCTCTGTTTTTTCAGTAGATGAGAATGGTTTTATAACAGGAGTAGCAGAAGGGGAGGCTGAGTTACGTGTTTTTACACAAGATGGGTCAAATATTGAGAAACAGTGTATTGTTAAAGTTAATCGAACTTTGGTTCATTCTATGATAGTAAAAAATGCAACTGTATTTATTGGATCTACATTAGATCTAAAACCCAATATTACCTATACCCCAGCTAATGCAAGAATAGATGATTTAAAATACACCTCATCTGATGAGGCTATAGCTAAAGTATCATCTACTGGAATAGTAACAGGTGTTTCATCAGGAGTAGTTCAAATAAAAATGGAAACAACAGATGGGAGCAATATAACGACCACATGTGATGTTGTAGTTGGTTCATCCTATGTTGCTATTGATCGAAGTGGATTTTCTGTTGAGTGCTCGAGCCAGACTGAAAGTGATGGTGGAGGGAAAAATATGATTTTGAATGATGAATATGATAAGTATTGGCATAGTCAATGGGATGGTGGAAATGCTCCATTACCGCACTGGTTAACAATGAAAATGGATCAACCCTATGAAGTATCTAAAATTCTTATTGGTCGGAGAGTAGAAAGTAATGGAGGGGTTAATACAAACACTCGATTAGTGGAAGTTTTAGGTAGTACCGATGGAATACGATATAAAGTATTGGGTGCTATTGACTTTGGAGATAGCAAAGATAAGGATATGTACATTGAGTTTTATCCTGAGAAGATTCAGTATATAAAGCTTGATATTGTTGAAAGCAATAGAAATCCATTTGCTAACATCTCAATACTAAAACCTTATGTTATTAAGTAAAATAAATAAATTATTATTTAAGTGAATATATTATGAGAACACGAGAAATTAATCTGTTCATATTCTTTTTTTGTATTATTCCTACATGTATCTATTTAACATCATGCTCAGATAATAATGATGATAAAGCTGAAGAATATGATCCTAAAAATCCAATAGAGTTAACAAGATTTTTTCCAGATTCTGGAGGAATTGCTACTCGCTTTATTATAGAAGGAAAGAATTTTGGTTCAGATACAGCAAACGTACAAGTTTTTTTTAATGAAAAAAAGGCTACTGTATTGAATGTTAAGGGGAGTAAAATTTATTCATTGGTTCCTAAATTGCCCGGAGAATTCTGTAATGTCACAGTAGTTGTAGGAGAACAAACCGAATCTTTTTCAGATATTTTTCATTACAAAGAACAATATTCTGTAACTACTATTGCAGGGCAGCCTGGAACAGAGGAATTTGTTGAGGGCCCTTTAGCTACTGCACAGTTTGGATTAGTCAATCATGTGGCTGTTGATAAAGAAAACAATTTATTTATAACTCAACGAAAAGAAGTTGGAGCTCCTATTTGTTCTGTGTTGAATGAAAAAANTGGCACAGTTACCTATTTATTTAAGGGTACAGATAATTTAAATGTTCCTACAGTTGATGATGATACTCAAATTGTTTATGTGCCATTAGATGGAGGAGATACTTATTTCGAAATGAATCCAGCTAATATGTGGGTCCCTCGAACAAGACAAATATTACATCCATCTGCAGAAGAGCAAGCAGAGGGTAAAAAGGACTTTAAAATTGATTGGAAGCACTCCTTTGCTTTTAGTCGTTTTGATGGAATGATTTATACAAGAGCATGGAGTGGCAATTTGGTTAGGTTTGATCCTGAAACAAGAGTGGGAGAGTTAGTAGAATCTGGTTTAGGTCAGTCTTCTGATAGTTATTTAGTTTTTGATCCTCTTAATCCTGAAATATTGTACATATCGTACACTCAACGCCATTGTATTTATACATATAACTTATTAACAAAAGAACACAAGTTATTTGCAGGAGCACCAGGTCAAGCAGGCTGGAACGATGGGTATCTATTAGATGCAGAGTTTAATTCTCCACGTCAGTTGACTTTAGATTTAGAGGGAAATGTGTTTGTAGCAGATGAAAAAAATCACTGTATAAGAAGAATTGACAAACAAGGAATTGTAACAACAGCAATTGGTCAGCCAGGGAAATCTGGTTATGCAGATGGAACACCTGAAGAAGCTTTGTTTAATAGTCCAAGAGGTGCTGTAGTGGATGCAGAAGGAAACGTGTATATAACAGATCATGAAAATAGATGTATTAGAAAACTTACACTACAATAAAAAAAGATATAAACGATAGAATAAAATACAATGAAAAATAGAATCATAATTTTTATAATATTATGCATTACAACAAGTGTTTTTGGTGCATTATATGCGCAAGAAATTGTTGTTAAGGGTAAGGTTCTAGATCAACAAGATGAAGTAGTTATAGGAGCTACATTGTTTCTGAAAGATCGACCAGGTGTTGGTGCAGCCACAGATATCGATGGTAAGTTCTCATTAAAGGCGTCCTATGGTGATATTATGGTTGTTTCTTTTGTTGGTTATGACCGTAAGGAGGTTTTATTAACGGAGTCTAAAGATGATTTAGTGGTAAGGTTAAAAGAAACTTCAGAAGTATTGGAGGATGTTATTGTCACTGGAATGGGTGCCAAACAACGGAAAATTAGTGTGGTTGG
>JGI24707J26582_10002621_pt1 | contig 13364 bp, 12 predicted proteins | sample BioPla1DNA1_FD_26582 | JGI IMG/M metagenome (IMG submission 26582) | reverse complement strand
ACCATCATATAGGAATGTTTCTTCACTTTCTCTTCTATCATCAATAAAGTTTATTTTTATGCCTTTATTAAGGAAAGCAATCTGTCTGAGTCGATCTCTTANAACTTCATAAGAATAATCAATNCCTTCCGTAAAGATTGTCTCATCAGCCATAAAGCGAATCGTTGTTCCTGTTTTGTCTGAGTCTCCCACAACTTCTAGTGGATGTACTACCTGTCCTCCATTTTCAAAGCGCAAATAGTATTCTTTACCATCTCTAAAAACAATCACTTCCATGAATGAAGATAATGCGTTTACAACTGCTCCACCCACTCCATGAAGTCCTCCAGACACCTTATAGGCACCACCACCGAATTTACCTCCGGCATGAAGAATTGTATAAATTGTTTCTGCTGTAGATTTCCCCGTTTTTGAGTGAATTTCAACCGGAACACCACGACCATTATCAATTACCTCTACCATATTATCTTCATAAATATGTACAGTAATTTCATCTGCATATCCTGCCAATGCCTCATCAATTGAGTTATCGACTATCTCCCATACTAAATGGTGTAATCCTCTAGCNGATGTTGTCCCAATATACATTCCCGGTCTTTTTCTAACCGCCTCTAAACCTTCTAACACTTCTATATCCGAAGATGTGTACGAATGAGTTACTTTTTCATTCATGAATGATTCCTCCTTCACCTTGAGTAATTTTATAAATTACTTTCTCTTTTTTCGTTTCAATAAACCTTAAATCAGTAGTTGATATAAATACTTGTAGTCTTTCATCTAATAAATCCAGTACTTTCAAACGTTTGTCTCGATCTAATTCAGAAAATAAATCATCCATACAAAAGATAGGGACAACATCATTTCTTTTAATAAACCAATCCATCAACGCAAGCTTATATGCAATTATCAGTAATCTTCTTTGACCTTGTGATAAGACATTGACTACAGGAATTTCATTTACTTGAAATATGTAATCATCACGATGGATACCGATATGTGTCATTTTAAATTCTTTATCTCTTTGATAACTTTCTTTTAATTTAATTGAATAAGCTTCATGGTAGTTTGTTGATTCTAAATTAATGGGTGCATGATATTTTAAATTAATCTTAACATCTATTCCTGATAATTCTTTGAAGTATTGATTTATAGAATATGATAAGTCTTCAATAAAAAGTTTCCTTTGTTTAATAATTTCTATGGAATTTTCTATGAGTTGCTTATCTATAACCTCTAAAAATATCTCATCAATCTTTTCGGATTTTAAGTAGGCATTTCGATCAGATATCAATTTATTAACTACCAATAGCTGATTTAAATACTTTTTAGAACTTTTACCTAACTCATAATCTATTTCTCTTCGACGTAATCTTGGCGACTGTGTAAAAAATTGAAGATCATCAGGTTGAAATAATACGACATTACAGATACCTATAAAATCACTGAGTTTAGAAATTGTGGCTTGATTATAGGTTAAATACTTACCTTGATTACTAATCACTACCTGTAAGCTGTCCTGATTGTCAAACACGCTCTCAATTTTCGCGAATTCACTTTCATAATTGATTAAGTATTCATCCTTGTTCACACGAAAAGAACGACCACTAGATAAATAGGTAATCGCTTCAATAATATTAGTCTTTCCTTGCCCATTATCACCTACAAATATATTTAAATGTTGATTAAATTTAAATGTTTGACTTGATAGGTTACGATAATTGGTTAGTTTTAATTCATTAATTTTCATTCTCTAATATTAATTCGAAGCTATCTCCTTCAATTTCAATAACATCGCCCTCATAAAGTTTCTTTCCACGTCTATTTTCTTTCTCTCCATTAACAAAAATAGATAGTTGGTCGATAATCATTTTAGCTTCGCCTCCAGAACCTACATAATCTTGATATTTCAAGAATTGTCCTAAAGTCATAATAAATTGTTTTTCTTTCATAAAATCACCCTTAAACACTTCTATATTATAGCATATCGTCGGATGAAAAGCCATTTTAAAGGCCTTATAAAGCTTTTAATATTTTACAGTGGTCGGACATGTGAAAACGATAAAAAAAGGCCTACAAGCCTTGAATTATGCTTGTAGACCTGAATTAATCAAAAGTACGGACCGGTAACACCAATTGTACAACTGAATCATCTTTAGGATCGATAATGATGAATGCTTGCATTTCTCCAACAAATAAAACTTTTACATTTTCCGTTTTAAAAGATTGAAGTGCTTCAATCATATATCTACCATTGAATGCAATTCTAAAATTACCACCCTTATACTCAATTGGTTTTAAAGTTTCATGCGATGATCCAATTTCTTGAGAACGAGAAGAAATAACAATCTCATCACTACTTGTTTCTAGACGTACATTCCAATAACCATCTGTTCTTAAAAAAGATGAACGGTCGATTGATGAAATGAGATCATTAGAATTTACCGTTAACTCATAAGCAAATTCCGTAGGAATCAATCGATTCACATCTGGAAATAATCCATCCACTAATCGTGATTGAATTAAAGTATCTTCTACGTAAAACTGAACGATTCTATTTGACACATAAATTTCAATATCATCATTTTTATCAATGGATTTCGATACTTCATTTAAGTTAGAAGCTGGAATCGTAATATTAAAATCTTCCACTGAATCATTAAGCAATACTACTTTTCTCGCTAAACGATAGCTATTGGTTGCGACGGCAGTTAATTGATTATTATCCGCAATGAAGTTAACACCTGTAAAAATAGGGCGTTCTTCCGTCGTTGAACAAGCAAAAGCCGTTTGAGTTATAATTTCTTTCAATTTATAGGCAGAAATCTTAAAACCAATAGAAGGCTTTTCCAAATCAATACTGGGAAAGGAACTTGCCTCCACACCATTAATCTCGTATTCAGCTTTATTACCACTAATACGTGTTAAGGCACCATCAATAATTTCAATGCTTACAATATTTGAATCTAATTTTCTAACTGCTTCTAAAATATAACGAGCATCTAATACTACTTCGCCATACTTGTCTATAACTAATTTATTGTCATCATTTATTTCAATACATTCTTGAATCGTAATATTAGTATCACTAGCTAGTAACCAAAGACCAGTTTCTCTAGCACTTACTTTTATTCCAGATAAAACAGGTAAAGGTGAATGTACTGACGCGGCTCTACCAACTGAATTTAAAGACTTCAATAAAACATTTTTATTAATGGAAAATTTCATGTTGCCTCCTAAGTAATATATATACTTTTAAGTATCTTTATTATTATTAGTACTGTGGAAAAGTGGAAAAGTCACTTAACTCCACTATATACATATCTATTTTAACATAATTCATGTGGGAATTATAGGGATAAAAAATGTGGATATTATAATAATTTTTTCTCTAATTCTATAATAGCTGAAGCAAGTATGGGATCCTTTGTTATCCCTTTTTCAATCTTATCACAGGCACTTATAATGGTGGAATGATCCCTTTTACCAAATTCCTCCCCTATTTTATTATAAGCCAGATCCAAATGTTTTCTAATAAGATATATTGCAATATGTCTCGCATTTGAGATGGCTTTGGTTCTAGATTTTCCAACGAGTTGCGTAATAGTTAAACCATAATAGTCAGCCACAATCCTTTTGATGGTTTTTGGATCCAGTTCCTTAGGAGGAGTAAAGTCACCTCTAAATGCACTTAAAGCAGTATCCAGTGTAATTTGTCCATTTTCACTAAACTCTATTGAGAAAAATAACAATCGATTTAAAGCTCCCTCTAATTGACGTATGTCGTCAGAAAAGTTTGTAGCGATATAGGCTAAGGCATCTTCATGGAAAAGATTTTCATCTAAACTTTGATTTCGAATTTTCATATATAAAATGGCCATAGCTGTCTCAAATTCAGGAGAGTCAACTCCTACTGATAATCCAGAAGAGAATCGACTGATTAAACGATCTTCTAGACCTTTGATATCCGTTGGTAAACGATCACTTGTAATAACAATCTGTTTTCGGTTATTGACTAATTCATTAAAAATATGAAAGAAAATCTCATGTGATTTTTCTTTACCGGCGATAAATTGAATATCATCAATTAATAAAACATCCAAATTATTCATCTGATCCTTAAAGTCCTCTATCGTACCATTACTTATAGAGTTTGCGACATGCCTAACAAAATCAGAACTCGATATATAAAGAACACTAGAATCTGGATTATGATTTTTAACATAATTTCCGATAGCGTGTAATAAATGTGTTTTACCTAGACCGGAATTACCATATATAAATAAGGGAGTGAAGAATTGCCCAGGACGGTAGGCACATCCAAGTGCAGCCGAATGACTTTCCTTATTACTAGATCCTACAACGAAATTTTCAAAAGTATGATTTGGAGATACACCATCTTCCTGTATAACTTTTTCGACAGGTTTACTAAATTGAGCGATTGGGGTATTTGTACCTTCATTCTTAATTACAATTTCACACTCAATATCATCAATATTCAAAATTCTCGATAAGCTAGAGGATATCACACTGATCTCATTGGATAAAATTAACTGTTGAAAGTAAGAATCGACTGCAATCACTGCTTTATTATTATTTAAATTAGTTAATTGTGAATTATCAAAATAAGTTTCATAAATCGTATCATCGAAATATTCAGATTTCTTAATCATCGATTTAACTTCATGCCATAAATCATCTAAATACATACAAATGGACCCCCTTTGTGCACCTATAATAACAAATTAAAAAGGCCTTTAAAAGTTCAAATTCTCATTCAAATAAATTATCCACAATATCCATTTTTAATAAACCTATTTAACAGTGGATAACTACCAGTTTTCCACTGCTTTCCACATCTTTTCAATGTGGAGTAATTGTGGAATTTAAATAAAGNTTTCCACATATGTGGGAAGTGTGGAAAGTTTTGTGGATAATTTCAATTACCCACTAATTATCAACTATCTAAAAGCATCTTATTAATAGCCTTTAGTGCATTTATCCACTTTTCCACCATATGCTTATAAACACCACAATTTATATGTGGTTATTATCATGGATAACTATAAACAGAGACTGGAACAGCAAAATTTTCCACACTATATAATCACTTATACACAATTTAAATATAATATCTTTTAAAAAAGTAAAATTTAATTTGTATTATGAGGTAATATGTAAGATAATATAATAGATTGTTCTTTAAAAAAGATAGACATATTGATCGATCAATAAAATAACTTTTATATTTAATTGACATCATCTTTAAATTCCTATATACTTTTAAAGCATTTGCTCTTCGTATAAATATAAGAACTGGAGGTGGTTTTCTATGAAGAGAACGTATCAACCAAGTAGACGAAAACGCCAAAAGGTCCATGGTTACAGAGCCCGTATGAAAACAGTGGGTGGACGTCGCGTATTAGCACGCCGTAGAAAAAAAGGAAGAAGTAAGTTGTCAGCTTAATAAGTCACCCGGTTGGGTGACTTTTTATTAATTATGAAAAAACAATTTAGAATCAAAGATTCAATCGAATTCGCTGAAATCATACGGAAGCGCAAAACATTCGGTTCTAGGAATTTTGTCATTTATGCGAAAAAAAGAGAAAAAAATTATGCCAGGATTGGAATTTCTGTGCCAACTAGACTTGGGAAGGCACATCAAAGAAATTTAATTAAGCGTCAAGTTCGCGAAATGTTAAAAGACTTTAAATATTATGAATGCGATTACGACCTTATCATAATTGTGAAAAAGATGTACTTGTCANGAAGTTTTAGAGAAAATGAAAAAGACTTGGAAAACTTACTAAAACAAGTTAAAATATAAGTTGATGTTATAGAAGATTAGGAGATTAGGGATGTTTAGTAATAAAAAATATAAAAAACTACTCATTATTGGACTATTATTAGTGTTTTTAGTGGGTTGTAAAAGTGTTATAGATCCAGAAACTCGTCAAGTTATGGATCAATATATTATTCGGTTGGGAGATCCTTTCCCATGGGGTAAAGAAGGTTATGGTTGGTTTGCAATTTTTATCATTTGGCCAATTGCACAATTATTTAACTTTGTTGCTTCTAAAACGGGAGCTTTTTGGTCATTAATTATCGTAACCATCTTGATTGATGCAGTTAAATTAAGATCAACCATTAATTCAACAATTCAACAACAAAAGATGCAAGCATTGCAGCCTGATGTAAATAGAATTAAAGAAAAATATAGAGGGCGAGATGATCGTCAATCTCAAATGCAAGAAGCAACTGAGATTCAAAAACTTTATGAAAAACATGAAATCAATATGATGGGATCATTGATTCCAATGTTAATTCAGTTACCATTATTGATTGCTGTTTTCCAAGCAGTGCAACGTGCTGATTTGATTATTCACGGTTCCTTTATGGGACATGATTTCTTAGGAACACCAAAAGAAGGATTCCAAACTGGTAATATGGTTTACATTACTATATACATCTTTATGGTAATATTCCAAGCATTATCTATGTTCCTACCTCAGTATTTACAAAATCGAAAAAACAAACATAAAAATCAAGGCCGACAACAAGGCCCAAATCCACAAGGGATGATGATTTTCTCATTGGGAATGATTACTTTATTAGCGTTTACCTGGAATATTGGTATGAGTGTCTACTGGGGAATCACAGCATTAACCAGACTCTTACAAACCTTATATATTAATCATAAATTTGTAGATAAAAAATAATCAGAAAGGAGGGTACAATGGACGTATATACCGGAAAAACTTTGGATGATTTACTTGAAAAAGCTGCATTGGATAAAAATGTCAGCAAAGAGGAATTAACTTATTATATTACTGAAGAAAAACAAGGGTTTTTAGGCTTCGGTGCTTCAGTTAGTGCGGAAGTGTTTTCATCAGTAGATGTACAGAAGTTCGTTGAAAATTACTTAGATGAATTTTTTACAGCCTTAAATCAAGATGTAAATATTGAAGTTGAAGTAAATCGTAATAATGTCGACATTAATTTAAATGCTGACAATAATGCAATACTAATCGGTAAAAACGGCCGTTCACTCCAAGGACTCAATACTTTAATGCGTCAAGTTGTGAATTCATCGTTCAAGCGTAGATTTTATGTAATGGTTGACATTAACCATTACAAACAGGACCGTTATCGAAAACTCAAAAATCTGGCAAACAATGTCGCTAAAACCGTACAAAGAACTAAAGTGACTGCCGCATTAGATCCAATGCCAAATGATGAAAGAAGAATCATTCATAAGGAGTTATCTAATATGCAACATATTCGTACGGAAAGTGAAGGTAAAGGGAGACACCGACACCTTAAAATTATTTATGATGAGACAAAAGAATAAGGATCTTCCTTATTCTTTTTATTCTAAGGAGGTATTATGAAACTAGTCATAGGATTAGGCAATCCAGGAAAACAATATGAAAAAACCAGACATAATGCAGGTTTTTTAGTCATTGATGAAGTCGCAAAAAGACTCAATGTTAATATATCCACAAGAAAATTTAATGCGTTAATTGGAGAAACTTTTGTAAATCAAGAGAAAGTCATTTTTATAAAACCACAAACTTTTATGAATTTATCTGGTGAATCTGTTAAGCCCATTATGAACTACTACAATCTAGATTCATCTGAGATATTTGTTATTACCGATGATCTAGACTTACCGGTAGGAAAAATACGATTAAGAGATAAAGGTAGCTCTGGAGGACAAAAAGGCATCCAGAACATTATCGATCACTTAAATACGAAAGAATTTCTCAGATTAAGAATCGGAATAGGGAACAATAAATTGATTGATACTAAGGATTATGTCTTAGGTAAAATAGATCCAGATACACCTATTAAAGAAGCTGCAGATTGTGTTATAGATTACTTAGAAGGAAAACCATTATTAGAATTGATGAATCAGTATAATTAAAAATGGAAGCACTTAAAAAATACATTAAACATCATAAAAGCATCGATGCGCTTTTATCTAGAGAGAAAGTCGGNTCACACTTGAGTATCATTCAAGAAAGTCTGATTTATTACGGAGTATTATTAAAAAATAAAACTCCGATTTTTGTCGTTAAGGAAAATCAAAACCAAGTAGAGAATTTAAAAAATACATTAAAGTCAATTGATGAATCACTGGATATTATTTCATATACATATGATGAATCACTACGTATAGAAGCCATCAGTCCATCTGAATTGTTAAAATATGAAAGAATTGAAACACTTAATAAGTTAATCATGCTTGATTATGATATTTGTATTGTAGATTCGCTTTCAACCTTAAGAAAAATTTCATCGAAAGATGTACTTAAAAGTCAAAATTTGACAATCAAATTAGGTGATGAATTTAATATTATAGATTTACAATTACGACTGGAAAAAATGGGTTATACCAGAGTTAAGTATGTTGAGAAACCATTTACTTATGCAATAAGAGGGGGAATTTGCGATATATTTGGAATTGGTATGCAAAACCCCCTACGCGTTGAATTTTTTGATATAGAAGTGGATAGTTTAAGGTACTTTGATATAGAAACTCAACGATCCATAGAAACAATTGATAAAATAAACATATCCTTCGCAAATGAGATTATCCTTTCTGATAAAGAAATTGATGAAATTGTGTCAAAGACTCAATTAACAGATGAAATCTCTCTCCAATTTGATTTATTAAGAAATACCGGTTATGAAACCTCCATGTACCCATTGTTGGCTCACTGGAAAAATTATAATACCATTCTTGACTATATAGAAGACGCACATGTTTTTATAAGTCATATAGAGGGAGTAGAGCGTGAGATCCAAAATAAATTATTGGATGTGAGTGATTTTATGGAAGAAGCTGATACACTTTATGCACCCTTAGATAAATTATTTAATCTAAATGCTTATTATTTCTATGAATACCAACATGAATTGGAAATTAACCTACCATGGCATCAATCTAATTTAGTTACTAATGATATTGATGAATTAATGCAAATAATTCGTAAAGAAGCGATTGATCAACGTGTTATTTTAGTTTTAGAAGATAAATATTTAAAAGAAACTAAAAAAGAACTGGATAAACGCAATATGTCATATAGTTTATTTTCAAATCAAAAAGATCCTGGCATTTACGTTTATGAAAGTAATCTATCAGTTGGTTTTATTTTAGATGATATTAAAACAATCATTTATACTAGGAAGGAAATTTATAATTATCAAGGTAAATATTTTAGATATGATAATATCTTTAATAAGGCTGAAAGTTTATATGAACTGGCAGAGCTTGATACTTTTGACTATGTTGTGCATCGACAATATGGTATTGGAAAATACATGGGTATTACTACAAAAGAAGTTGAAGGAATCAAGAAAGATTTTATGCGTATTCAATATAGAGATGGCGATGAACTATTTGTACCATTGGAGAAGTTTCATTTAGTTAGAAAGTATATTTCATCTGAGGCCGTATCCGTGAAATTAAGTAAATTAGGATCAAGTGCTTGGCAGAAGAGCCAAAAGCGAATTCGTGATAATATTCAAGAGGTTGCTGATAAGTTAATTGCTCTATACTCTAAACGATCAAAGTCAAAAGGATATGCTTTTTCAAAAGACACAGATTACCAACTACAATTTGAACAGGAGTTTCCATATGATTTGACTCCTGATCAAGAAGTCGCTATATCGGAAATTAAATCGGATATGGAATCTGATATGCCTATGGATAGATTATTGTGTGGAGATGTAGGGTTTGGTAAGACTGAAGTTGCGATTAGAGCCGCTTTTAAAGCCGTTGTGGACGAAAAACAGGTAATCTTCTTATGTCCCACCACAATTTTAAGTTCACAGCACTACAATACGTTTAAAGACCGTTTTAAAAACTATCCAATTAAAATAGAAGTTTTAAATCGATTTGTAACCCCTAAAAAACAAAAAGAAATTATTCATGATTTTAGTGAAGGTTTGATTGATATATTAATAGGGACACATCGTGTTTTATCAAAAGATGTAGTACCTTATGATCTGGGTCTGTTAATTATTGACGAAGAACAAAGATTTGGGGTAGAACATAAAGAAAAAATAAAAGAAATAAAAGTGAATGTGGATGTGTTGAGCTTGAGTGCGACACCAATTCCTAGAACACTTCAAATGTCATTAGTTGGGATTCGTTCATTATCACAACTTAATACTCCTCCACAAGATCGTTTACCAGTTATGACTTACGTAATTGAGAAAGACGAGAAAACCATTTTTGATGTGATTCAAAAAGAACTAAATCGGAATGGTCAAGTTTTTTACTTATATAATAATGTGGAACGTATTTACTCAGTCGCGACAAACATTCAAATGAATATAGACAGATCTAAAGTGGGGGTAATTCATGGTCAAATGCCTCGTACGGAAATAGAAGATGTGATGTATCGTTTCATTAATAAAGAAATCAATACATTAGTATGTACGACCATTATAGAAACGGGAATAGATATTCCTAATGCGAACACCATTTTAGTGGATAATGCCCATCATTTCGGTTTATCACAGCTTTATCAAATTAAAGGTAGAGTCGGCAGAAGTGATCGACTTGCCTATGCATATTTTATTGTACCAAGTAAAGAAAATCTATCGGAAGTTGCGCAAAAACGACTCCAAGCTATTAAGGAATTTACGCAACTTGGCAGTGGTTATAAAATTGCCATGCGGGATTTAACGATCCGAGGTGCAGGGGAATTATTAGGTGGTAACCAATCAGGGTTTATTGATACAGTCGGAATTGAACTATATGTTGAGTTATTAAAAGAAGCGATTGATATGCGTCAGGGAACCTATGAGAAACCAAAAGAAAAAGTCAGTGTTAATATAGAGGGTTATCTTCCAGATGGATTCGCCGTTGATGATCGTGAGAAACTTGACTTGTATCAAGAAATAAACGGAATCAAAGATACAAGTGAACTACATCATTTCTATCAAAATATAGAAGACCGCTTTGGTACTTTACCAAATGAAGTGATGATGCTATTGGAGAAGAAAAGACTGGAAATATTTTTGAATGATAAGAGAATTGAGCGGTTTAAAGAATATAGAGATCGTGTTGAGTTAAGTTTTACAGAAGAATATAGTAATATAATAGATGGGATGCATTTATTTGAAATCGTTTCTGATAGATCCTATGATATACAAATCAAATATTTGAATAAAAAAATCAGTCTAACTATTCCTACGCAAGAGGAATGGGTGAATGATTTGTTATATATATTAGAAAATATTAAGGAGCAAAAAGCATGAGATTAGATAAATACTTGAAGGTTTCTAGGATTATTAAACGTCGCTCTATTGCCAAACAGTTAGCCGACGAAGACAGAGTTCTTGTGAATGGTCTAGTTGCAAAGCCAGCCTCTAATATTGAACTGGGTGATATTATAGAAATTAAGTTTGAACATCGTCATATAAAGTTGAAAGTGACGCATATGAGTGAGAAAATGTATAAGAACGCACCAAATTATTATGAACTCTTAGAGGATGTTAAAGTGAAAGCATTGTGAGAAAACTTGCAAAGATGTCAATAAATAGTATAATAGGATACACAATTATTAGAGGAAAGAGGATTAATAATGTCAAAGAAACAGGGGAAGTCTTTTAGTCTTAAAAGATTATTTACCAACTTTTTAACATTAGCGCTCGTCGTAGCGTCAGTAACTTTAATTAGCGGTTCAATTAAGGAATGGTCAAAAAATTACAAATCAAAAAAACAATTAGCAGAGCTTCAGACTGAGTTAGAAAGGCTTGAGGAAGAAACCGTTCATTTAGAAGGTTTAAAGTCAAAACTTTCAAATTCTAACTATGTACAAAACTATGCTCGTGGTAAACACTTGATGTCTAAATCAGATGAACAAGTATTTATCTTGCCGAAAGCTAAAGAATAGAATATAAAGACGACAAGGTCGTCTTTTTTATTTTAAGCATGGTATAATATTACCAGCAAAAAGGAGTATGTCTATGTTTGTAAGTTTTGAAGGAATTGATGGTAGTGGCAAAAGTACCATTACGAATTATGTCTATGAATATTTTATAAATAAAAATCAAGAAGTGATTATGACTCGTGAGCCTGGAGGAAATAAGATTGCTGAAAAAATCAGAGAGCTTATTTTAGATCCGAAACATGACACAATGGATGATAAAACGGAAGCCTTACTTTATGCGGCGAGCCGAAGACAGCATTTAGTTGAAAAAATATTACCGGCTCTTGATGAAGGGAAGTTGGTCCTTTGTGATCGATTTATAGACAGTTCAACTGCATACCAAGGATATGGTAGGCAATTAGGGGCGAAAGCAGTCATTGATATTAATTTATTTGCGGTTGAAGATCACTTACCAGATATCACATTCTTTTTAGATATAGATTTAAAGACCAGTTTGGACAGAGTGAATAAACGGGATGAGTTGGATCGATTAGAAGGNTCAGGATTGGACTTTTTTGAAAGAGTCTATGATGGATATCAGAAAATNGTGAAAGAAAATTCTAGGATTGTGGTGATTGATGCGANGCGTAGTGTTGAAGAAGTGGGCGACGAGATTATTGAGATTATTGAAAAGAGATGGTTGAGATGAGTTTACTTGAAAGACAAAGTAATTTATTCAATTTTATTGATCAACAAATAGATCAACAAAAGATTGCACACGCTTATCTATTAGTAGGAGAGAATGATACAACTGACTCTGCTTATATAATGGCGCAAAGATTTATGTGTCCTCAACGTGGCTGCAGCACTTGTGATGTGTGTCAAAGAATTATTAACCATGAGCATGGTGATTTTATTTTCTTGAGTGGAAAAGAAAGTATTATTAAAAAAGAAGAGGTTGAATTAATCAAACAGCAATTTAATCAAACAAGTCTAGAGAACAGTCCTTATAAAATTTATGTGATAGAGGATGTTGATAATGCATCAATAGTAGCTATGAATAGTTTTTTAAAGTTTCTAGAAGAACCAGATTCAAATATTATTGCGATATTAACTACTTCCAATATTAATCGCGTTTTAGAAACAATTAAATCTCGTTGTTTGATTTTTCATCTAGATGCAATTGATAAAACTGTATTAAAAGAATCTTTAGAAAAAATAGGATTTGAGACACAAACGGCTCAGCTTTTAAGTCAAATGAGTAACAATGTCAAAGAGGCAAAGGCAATAGCAAACCAGCCTTTATTTAATGTGGTACTAGATACCTTTAATGAAATGAAAGCCTATTATGATCAAAATCGTTATCAAGAAGCGGGAATCTATCTTCAGGTTCAGGGGATTAAAAAACATCGCTTTGACTTGGATGCGATGAGACTATTTTTAAATTTACATAAGCGNCCCTTTATTGATGATTTAAGT
>JGI24707J26582_10002618_pt1 | contig 13386 bp, 11 predicted proteins | sample BioPla1DNA1_FD_26582 | JGI IMG/M metagenome (IMG submission 26582) | reverse complement strand
CTGCCTGGACACTTCCAACATTTCAGTTGTACACCCCCGACCAAAATCTTCCCTTTACACACATGTGATATGATACAAGTTTCAATAATGGTTGTCAATTAGTTCTCAGAAAAATTTCCGATTTCCTCAGTAATTTTGCTTCTTGCCGCAACCGGCACAATTCTGTCTGCTTCATTCCGCATATAAATCCCTTCCCTAGGGACACTAGGGGTAAATGACATTGCTTGGAGGAGATATTATGCAAAATCAGTTGCAGCCGCCCACACCCACGATGCAGGACATGCAGATCGTGGCCCAGGATCTGAAAGGATTCAAAGGCCAGTTCAAACTGGACAAATTCGGTTATGATCCAAAAATGCCGGGCCATCCTACCGAACATGAAATGATTGTCAGGCAGCAGCCCCGCACCGCCAAAAGAATGGGCTGCGGCATCAGCCTGCCCCTTGAAGTCCGGGAAGAAATGGCCCTGATGCTTGATGAACACCAGTGTGCACTGACCGTGGCTCTCCATCAGTACAACAAGCATCACTGGCTGAGTGAAGGGGCTGAAGGATTCCTCAGCCTCCATCTTCTGCTCGAAGAACATATTGAACAGACCATCAAGCACATTGACGAGGTAGGCGAACGGGTGGCAAGGCTAGGTGTGGTTCCCACTGCCCACCCCGTGACCCAACACGAGTTGTCGTATATCAAGTGCGAGCCGGAAGGCCGCTATTCGATCCGGGACTTTCTCCGCAATGACCTGGAGCACGAGCTAAAGATTCAGCAGATGATGCGCAAGACTATTGAACGGGCCCATCAGCTGAAAGACTACGGCACAGTTCAAGTCCTCGAAGACATTCTAGTTGATCGGGAAGACTTAGGCTACCACCTCTACAGCGTACTTGAAGACGACACCCTGGTGCGGGGCATGGCACATTTAATTGGGCAGGACGGCAATCTAGCAGGTGATCGCCCCATGGATCCTAAGACACCCCTGCAGTAAGCTATAAAGACCGGGAAACTGTTCCAAGCAGCCTTTCCCGGTCTCACCAAGTTACCCCTTTGTTCCTTCCAAGTTTACCCCGCGAATGAAATGCTCCTGGCCAAAAAAGAAGAGAATAACTATGGGCAGCGAAGTTAGCAAAGCGGCTGCCATCAGCAGGGCATACTCTGTCGAATGCAGGCTCTGGAAGAACTGCAGCCCCAGTGCGATCGTGTACAGGCTTTGATCCTGCAGGTAGATGAGGGGTGACATAAAGTCGTTCCAGGTGCCGATAAAAGTAAAAAGTGCTACTGTAGTCAGGGCCGGTTTCCCTAGGGGAAGCATAATGCGCCAGTAAATACCCCAATAGGAACAGCCGTCTATCTTGGCCGCTTCTATAATCTCATTGGGAATGCCCATAAAAAACTGCCTTAATAAGAAGATGTTAAAGGCGCCGCCGCCTAAAAACGCAGGGACGGTTAAAGCCTTCAGCGAGTTATACCAGCCGAGATTCCGAAACAGCACAAAGACTGGTATCATCGTCACCTGACCCGGGAGCATCATCGAGCTGAGCAAGAGCACAAAGAGCAAATTGCTCCCTGGCGCCCTCAGTTTGGCAAAGGCATAGGCTGACATGGAGGCAGCCATGAGCACACCGATCACAGATATGACCGACACGAAAACTGTATTCTTCAAATAGAGAAAGTAAGGAATATAGGTTACCGCATCAAGGTAATTCTGCCAGCGGACTGGATTTGGAATCCACACAAGTTCGGAGGTCATGATTTGATGATCAGCCTTGAGCGATGTGGACAGCATCCACAAAAACGGTATGCTAACAATAATCGCTCCGGCGATCAGAATGAGATAACTAAGTGTCCGGCCAATCTTCCTCTGAATCATCCTCATTACCCCCTCGCATCCCCTTGATAGAACACCCACCGCTTGGAAAGCTTAAGCTGCAGGAGCGTCAGTGCAATAACAATTACAAATAAGACCCAAGCCATAGCAGATGCATAGCCCATATTAAAGAACTCAAAGGCCTGTCGATACAAGTACAGCATATAAAAGAGGGTCGAATTCAGCGGTCCCCCCTGACCTCCCGTCATTACATAGACCTGGGCAAAGGTCTGGAAAGCTCCGATCAGTCCCATAATCAAATTAAAGAAGATAGTGGGCGTTAAAAGCGGCAAAGTGACCTTCCAAAACTGACTCCATTTCGATGCACCATCGAGCTGGGCCGCTTCATAGAGCTGCACCGGAATGCCCTGCAGACCTGCTAAGAAAATAATCATCCCGCCTCCCACACCCCACAGGCTCATGATGATCAGCGCGGGTTTGGACCAGACTTCGCTATGCAGCCAGAGGATGTTGTCGGGNAGCCCAATCATCCCCAGCAGCCTGTTTAAAAGTCCATAGCGGGGATTAAAGATCCAGACCCAGAGAAACGAACCTGCAATCATCGGGACAATCGACGGCAGGTAGTATATAGTCCGAAAGAGGTTCATCCCCCGCAGCTTCTGGTTAAGGAGTAAAGCTAAGATGAGTCCTGCAACGAGCCCTAAGGGCACGGAGAAAATTACATAATAGACTGTGTTGTAAAGCGACTTCCAGAACAGCGGATCCTCTGTAAAGAGTCTTTGGTAATTCTCCAAGCCGACAAACCACGGAGGCATCAACATATTGTAATCAGTTAGGCTGTACCAGATCGAGACGATCATCGGACCTAAAGTCATGGATGTAAATCCAATGATCCAAGGCAGCAGAAAGAGATAGAAAGCGATTGCTTCTTGCCAGCGACCTTTATTAATGCGCAGTTTTCCCATGAGTACACCTCCAGAGACAATGGGGGAAAATCCCCCATTGTCAATTGCTTATTTAGCGGATATGCCGATTGTACCGATCAAGAACCGCCTGCGCCTGGCGGGCTGCATCATCCAATGCTCCTTGGGGAGTGGCGTTTTTGGTTACCGCCAGTTCCACCGCTTGGTAGATATAAGACTCCACTTCCGGGAAAGCTGGATGAACCGGTCTGAACTCNCCGTTCTCCTGATTTTCCACAAAGGCCCGCCAAAAATCGTCCCGCATCATTTCAGGCGCATAGGCGGCCTCCCGCATTGCGGGAATTGTGCCGGAAGCTAAAGCCCAGGCCAGCTGGCTTTCTTCTGCGAGCAAATACTCGATAAACTGCCAGGATGCATCGGGCGATTTGGCCCCGCGGGGGATGATGAGTGAAAAGCCGCCTGCGATCGTGGCATGCCGTTCGTTTCTGGGCAAGGGTGCAATGCCCAACTCGTTTTCCAGAAACTCAGGTGCATAACGGCGCATATCCTGATAAACCCATGGACCATCAGACTTCATGGCAACTTCCCCTGTGTAAAACGGGTCGCTGAGCTGGGCACCGAACCCGGAAGAGAAGGCGGCTAGGGCATCATTGCCGCCGTACATGTCGATAAATTCAACCACCCACTCTAGAGCGTTTACGCCGATCTCATTGTTAAACACAACTTTAGTCATATCTTCATTGAACACATCGCCGTTGGACTGCCAAATATAGTGAACCAGGGAAGCCCAGTTCCAGGTGGGAACAAATCCCACTTGAGTCAAATAGCCTTCGCTGTCCCGCTTGGTCAGGAGCTTGGAGTATTCCATCAGCTCTTCCCATGTCTCAGGCGGACGATTTGGATCAAGTCCCGCTTCGGCAAAGAGCCGCTTGTTGTAGAGGAGGGCTTTGTTGTCTACGTAAAACGGCACGCCATAGCTCTTGCCCTGGTACCTGGTTTCGTCCCAGGCAGCGTCGAAGAAGTCAGCTGCATTGATCCCGCGGGCCTCAATATAGCTGTCCAGCGCCATCAATGCGCCCCGGGCTGCAAACTGCCCTGTCTTGTACCTGTCAAATAAGACAACGTCGGGAGATGCTCCACCAGCCACAGCCGTTAAGAGCTTCTGCTCCAGATCAGTGGTCAGCACAATTTCCACGTCAATTTCAGGATGGGCCGCTTCAAAGGAAGTCACCAGAGCCTCAATGGCTGCACCGCCCTCACCGGACCAGGTATGCCAAAAACTGATTTTCGTGCTGGCCGCTGCGCCTAGGGACGCACCGAACACTGTTACTGCCACAAGAAGCCAAAATAGTTTTCTTTTCATAGTTGCATCCTCCTATTCTTACCGGGATGGATAGATCAGCGGGACCACAGACATTTCCCCGCTCTCTTTGTAACCGCTCAAGAGTTCGTACTGGTCTTGGCCAATAGGGGTGAGCATGTCGATCACATTTGGCGCTGCCGGATCGTTGTCGCCGCCGCCAAATCGCCAGTCTGCTCCGGTATCCACAACAACTCTGCGCACATGGGCGCCTGCCATGCTGCCGCTGTCGCTTTCATGGCCGAGCATAAAGACTTGGATGCCCCAGTCAGAACTGTATTCGCCCAGAAAAGCCTTGGGAACAGAGATGTTTATCGTCTGCCCTTCAACCCAGGCTGCCTTGGACAGGTAAATCTGACCAGCCAAGTTCGGCACTTGGGAGGCCAGAAAATCGGCGATCTCCGAGCCCCAGCCGCCATCTGCAACTACAGCCCGATCCCAAGGCTGGGCAAAGGTGACATTGGCCCCGGGAACACTCTCGACTGTACCTGCGTCTTGGCCGGTATCTAGGTACACATGGAGCAAATGGACACTAAAGCCGTGGGGTGCGCCCCAGGGATTTTCCACCGGACCTGCGATTTCGACCTGCACCAGATAGTCATCTTCCGACTCGAGGAGGCTGACACCGGCGATGTCAAATGTCCCTGGCTTAAACACTTCGTGGCCAGGATAAACATAGCTGCCGGGCCCCTTGTCATCGCCTACAGCATCAGACCAAGCAAACAAGNTCCAACGTTCCACCTCTTCAGCTACAACCAGATCTGGACTTAGTCCTAGAGTAAGGGAGAAGATGTGAATATTGGGGTTTTCGGGCAAAACAACTGACCGCAATATCCGTTCACTGTCAACGGGTATTGTTACTACAAACAGGTTTGTGGCACCTTCAATTCTGCCTACACTCCCATGGAGATAATCGGTGCTGAGCAGCACATGTTCTGCATTGCTCGGCCGACTAGAACCTGCACTTACTGCCAACGCCACTTCTTGAACAGAGCCGTCGGTGTACTCCAGGAGCGCTGTTTCACTTTGGGGGCCGTTGGTTGCTGTAGCCAACAGGAAGATATCATGGTAATTATCGTGGGGTACATGGATTCTCTGATTGAAGGCAGCCACATTGTTCAGCCTGCCATCTTCCTTAGACGGAAAAAGGAACCAGATATTCTGAAAATGCACCACTTCGCCTGACTCGGGCAGCTGTTCTGCCGGCAGACTCTGCCAGGCAAAGTTCAGGTCTCCATCTAATGGATCATCCTCATAGGAAATACCGTCATTGTTAAAGTACGCTGAGAGCTCTAGACCAACTACATCGCGGTGTGCCATTGCCAAGCCGCTTAATGACAACACCAGAGTCAAACTTACAACTAGCCTAATCCATGTGTTTCTCATAGGTGACCTCCTATCTTGCTTGCTTCAGTTTGATAATTACAAACGACCAATAGTACAAGCTGGGCACAGTAAACTGAACCAGCTCGCCACGACTGTGGGGAACCCTTGCAAATGTCAACTCTTGCGCCTTCAAATCACCTCCATCGGGATTGACATAGAATATGGCTTCAATATCCTGATCGCAGAGCCACTCAACCTGAAGATCTGTAAACCGTACCGGATCCTCTGTTTGCGGCACGTTCCACTGATCTGTATCAATGCCTGCATGGTTGACCAGGTGCAGGATTTTATACTCACTGTCTTCCTTAACAATGGACCAAATCTGATCTTTCTTGGCGTCAGGGCCAATGGTCAGCTGTTTACCGTCCCTGCTGAGGGTGACTTCTCCATTGATGCCGCCGGTCAGGACAGCTGACTGATCCCGTAAGGTCGGGGAATACAAATAGCGGCTGTACCTTGTGATCACTCCATAGTAGTCTTTGATCACCTGGCTAAATTCGGGGCTCAACTCCTTGTACTCGGGATAATAGGCATCGGTTAAAACCGCCGCCCCTTCCCCTAATGCAAGGTGAAAACCGCCATTGGCAAAGATCGCAGCAGCGGTAAGTCGGGCTGCCCGCTCCCCTGCCTCCCGGGTTGTAATCCGCTTGTGATTCAAGGGACCGATATAAGCGGCAAGAATCACCTGCTTGCTGAAGCCTGATAGTTCCTGGGCCCGTAAAATCAGGTGCCGCAAATGGTTGAAGGTTTCATAGGGCGGCCAAACTTCAATGTAAATTGCGTCTTGGGGCTTGTGGGCCACTTTTTCAATTGGCCAGTTGTTGACTGCATTGAAGATCAGGGCCGCATCCTGTCCGAGCGTTTCCCGGGTGTAGTCTAAGAAGCTGGCAAACTCATCTCCCATATCCTTGTACTGATAATCCCCGTCTACGATGGAGTAATAGGATTTGGGAAAACCGTACTGGTCAATATGGATGCCGGCAAAGCCTACCTGTTCCATGGCTAAGGCAAATTGCTCAACTATATGCGCCCGCCAGGGACAGTCCCCGGAGATGTTCATAATCTGTATGTACTCCTCATGCTCATCGAGCATGCTGTTGCGACCCTGGAAGCTGCGGGGGGCGGCTACCCAGTCGGGATGCTCAGCCACAAAGTCCTTTTCCGCCCCATACATCGCCCCATAGCCGATGGGTTTCATGCCGTACCGCCTGCAAATCTTTACATGTTCCTTAACTATATCCAAACTGAGCTCACGTCCGAAGATGTCTTTAAACAAAGGCTGGCGGGGCAAGAGTTCATGATGACGGTACATCCAGTCATAAAACTGAATCACATTTAAATGACAATCCTTCATCCATTTTAGTTTGGCTTCCATTTCAGCTGTGCTCTTCGTAGGATGGAAAGTGGCCAAAAAGCCGTAGCGAGGCGCCTGGGCCCAGTGTTCCACCACATCAAAGGCAGTGCTGGCAGAAGCTAAAGACTTTTCGCCTGCCCTTGCCCTAACATCCACGCCAAATCCATTGAACCTGTAGGCGGCAGGAATGGTCCAGTGAGAAGTAAGATTGGCTACACCTTCTTCCACAGTGACATCAAACGTCTCCGCTTTAAGCACTGTGTCCAGTTCAGTGATCTCCACAGTGATTTGGGCAGTCTTGACATTCGCCTGCAGGCGTATGTCGATGACAACTTCATCATTTGGATAATATTGGGTTTGATTAAGTTCCACATGTAAGCTTGCGTTCATTCATCTTCCTCCAGTCTTGTATTCACCTAGGGAAAGCCTAAAGTTAAGCGTTTAACTAAAGGGCCAAAAAAAGGGCTGNGCCTAAGTCAGATCTTTGACTGTATCCCGTTCTAAAATTGTAAAGGGCATAATCCTGCTTTCTACCGGATGACCGTCCACGAGATCGAAAAGCATCTTCGATGCCATGGTCCCCATATCATACAAGGGCTGACAGACCGTAGTTAAAGGCGGGGTCACCATCTCAGCAATTTTGATGTTGTCATAGCCTATGACAGAGAGCTCTTCTGGGATCTTAACGCCATGCTCGTACGCCCACAACAGGATGCCGACTGCCAGCTCGTCACTGGCGGCAAAAACTGCTGTTAATTCTGGCGCCTGCTTCATTAGTTTTTCAATGGCGTAGATTCCGGTGATATGACCAAAGCTGTCGCCCGGCATCAGCCAGTTGGGGTTTTCCGGGATATTGCTGTCTACTAAAGCCTGTTTGTAGCCTTTGATGCGTTCCATCCCGGCAATGGGATCCTCCGGCGGACCGCTGATCATCCCCACCTTGCGATGTCCCTTGGCNATTAAGTACTCGGTTGCTTTATAAGCAGCATGGCGATCGTCTACCCGAACGTAGGGCAGCTGGAACTTATGTGAGAAGCTGGAGACTAAGACTGTAGGCACGTTCATGGATTTAATCACTGTGTAGTATTCTTCTGTCATAACTTCACTCACAAAGACGATGCCGTCAACCCGCTTCTCATTGAGCACCTTCAGGTACTTGAGGGTGCGCACACCATTGGCATCGGTATTACACACAATTACGCTGTGCTCGAGGGAGTTGGCCACATCTTCTACCCCATTCAGCACTTCNGAGGCAAACATGCTGGAGACATCNGGCACTAAGACACCGATGGTGTGTGTCCTTTTATTGACAAGGCCGCGGGCTACGGCATTGGGCTGATAGTTCAAGTCTTTGATTGCCTGCAGAACCCGCTGTTTTGTTTTCTCCGAGTAACCGTAGGGCACGCCGTTGATCACCCGAGAAACTGTTGCNATTGATACATTAGCTTTTTCAGCTACANTCTTAATTGTTGGATTCATGTTGTCCTTCTTTCTGGTTAGGAAAACGTTTAACTACGGTTTCATCATAACAACTTATTAATTAGCTGTCAATATTAATCTTGAAAAAAACACAGGTCAAAAGATCAAAAAGGCCGGTAAACTGATCTGAGCCGTCCTTCCCTGTCTAGATTAGCCTACCAGTGTATTTGATTTTTCCAAAATCGCAGCCGGTATAGGCTTTTCCATCTCCCAGACAATACTAATGGGTTTGGAGCCGCTATGGGAGACATAGTTGGCTTTGCCCAGGAAATAGAAAGCAGAGGTGATTTTGCCTCTGACCAGATCTTTGCGCTCCCTGACAAAAAGCAGTACAGTAGTCTGCTCCCTGCGCTGGTTAATGTAGCGGAGTCCGGTAGGAGTTTTGTCCGATATCCTGCTTTGGGACTGCCAGTGAAAGAGCCGCTCATTAATGGCATAGTCTTCATACTGGGTGTCAGGTGTAAAGGACTTGTCGGATTTGTCTAAAGTCACAAAGAAAACATCGGTCCTTTTGTCCTGCACATAGCGCACCCCTTCCTGGAAGGCCTGCATTTTCTCATCGCTATGCACACCTAAGGCTGCCAAGACTTGATGGGAGCTGTAGCTGGCATAAAGCTCCAGAGGGAGGGGATAGCCCACTTCTGCCTTTTCCCCGATGAAAGTAATATGGGCACGATTATAATCCAGAAGTTCTAAGATCTCTTGAAAGAGACTGGTATTTTGCTCCCGCAGGCGATTTAGATACTTAACCAAATCCCCTTCTGCATCGCGGTTCCAGACAGAGTAATGAAACATGAGGAGCATCTTTTCCTCCTCTGGAGAAAGGCCCTTGAGGGTATACTCAGGCCGGTTCAAATAATCACGCAGAAAGTCTATCCACTCCCGGGAATCAATCTGCATCACCCAGCCCAGGGCACGGTTTAGCTGTTTTGTGTCTTCCACCCGATAATCAGGAAAAACCCCGGCGGCATGGCACAGCTCGTAAAAGGCTGCACGCCGGTAAATGGAAATCGGCTCCAAGTCATAGTAGTTTAGAAANCCNCCCAGGGTAAGTTCATGTCCCTCGCTGACAAAAGCTTTGATCATGGCGATCAGCCGCCTGCGCCCCAGTTCAGTCTGGCCTAGATTCTCCAAGATATGTTCCTCTGCCTTGCGCTCCAGCTGGATGAAGCATCCCCTGGGGAGAGAGGGAAAACCATGTTCCAGTTCTTCCCGTACACTATGCCGCGTCGGACCAATCAGGGCCCTGAATTTCCGTTCAAAACTATATTCCCTATTCGAGCGGCCAACAAAGTCCAGGACTGTCAACACTTCTTTATCGTCTGTGATTCTCAGGCCCCTTCCCAGCTGCTGGATGAAGATGGTGGGAGACTGGGTCGGCCGCAGAAAGAGAATGGTGTTCACATCGGGAATATCCACACCTTCGTTATAAAGATCAACAACAAAGATAAACTGAATCTCGCCCCGCTCCAGCTTGCTTTTGGCCGCCCTGCGGACATGGGGTGGGGATGAGGCGTCAAGGTTGATCGCCTTATACATGCCCCGATTAAAACTGCGGGCCATAAAAGCCGCATGTTCCTGGCTCACGCAAAACCCCAGCCCCTTGATTTTGCCCAAATCGCTGCAGTAGGTCTTCAGTGCCTTGACGATGGTGGCAACCCTGCGCTTATTATCCAGATAGAGACTGTTAAGCTCATTTATGTCATAACCGCCCGCACTCCATTTGAGCTGAGAAAGATCGACATCATCAGATATGCCAAAGTAATGGAAGGGGCAGAGGAGGCCGTCTTCAATAGCTTTGCCAAGTCTTATTTCGCTGGCAATGCGATAGTTGAAATATTTGGTTATGTCTTCCCCATCCAAACGTTCCGGAGTTGCAGTCAAGCCCAGCAGAAGATCGGGGTTGAAGTACTCAAGGAGCCTGTCGTAGGTTGCAGCTGAAGCATGGTGCGTTTCGTCAATAACGATAAAATCAAAGTAGTCCGGGGGAAACTGCCTGAACTTTTCTCCTGCGGCCAGAGTCTGGATCGAGGCAAAGAGATGGTTGTGCTCGCTTGGAATTTGGTCGCCTACCCAGAGATCGCCAAAATTATTATCCTTAAGCACACCCCGGAAAGTGTCGGCACTCTGCTGCAGGATTTCCTGGCGATGGGCCACAAAGAGCAGCCTGCAATTTGGATTTTCCGCATAATAGCGTTTAAAGTCAAAGGCAGCAATCACTGTCTTGCCTGTGCCGGTTGCGGCAACTACCAGATTGCGCCGGGAATTGTGCACTTCCCTCTCTGCCCTGAGCTGATCGAGGATTTGCTGCTGGTAATTGTAAGGGCGGATATCAAAATATGCGGGGATACCTGGTTCATCCGCTTTGTAGGTCAGGGCCCTTTGGAGGCGTTTGCGCTCTAGATCCTCGCTGGGATTAAAGGGCTCAAAGTCCGGGGAGTTCCAGTACGTCTCAAAGGTAGCTCTGTATTTTTCCATTACCTCCCTGGAGGTGTGTTCCGAAATCTTCAGGTTCCATTCCAGCCCGTCAGTCAGGGCGGTTTTGGACATATTGCTCGAACCTATGTAGGCGGTGCTAAATCCGCTTTCACGCTGAAAATAGTAAGCCTTGGCGTGCAGGCGGGTGCGCTTGGTGTCATAGGAAACTCGAACCTGGGAATTGGGCAGTTTCGCCAGGGCTTCAACTGCTTTGTACTCTGTAACCCCCATATAAGAAGTTGTAATCACCCGCAGCAGCTTGCCTTGCCTAGTGTGTTCCTTTAAATCTGGCAGGATTAGGCGCAGTCCATTGAAGCGAATAAAGGAAATCAGCAGATCAATCTGATCTGCCGAATGAATCTCCCTGCGCAGCTCAGCATAAAGGCGCGGCTCAGAGCGGGCCCCGGTGAAAAGGGAACTTACAGCAATTGAAGTCTGGGGTGCCTGATAGCCTGGCTGTCCCTGCTCGGTTATGGATCGCAGCAGCTCGCTTTCGAGAACCAGATAGTCGTAGAATTCATCGTCTTTCACATCATTAGCCAGCTGGCTGATGATGCGGTTAACTAGTTCGATTTGCCTTTCCACCTCTTCGCTGCTGGAACGAAAGTAGCTCAGCCCGAGTTCCAAAACCTGGGACAGGTAGGCAGCGAAGATCCTGCGGCCCTGCACTCCATCAATCTTCTCGGTAGAAACGTCCAGCTTTGACCGGGCTTCGGCAAGGCCGGAACCTAAGGCTCGATTAATAACGCTCTCATACAGCCCTTTCTTGATTGCCATCACACCAACCTCCAAACAGAATCTATCGGGCGTCTACCGCCCAATCTGGGCGAATCTTGTTTTTTACATTTTCTTCCCCATTATTTAGAAAACTCCTGCTGCTTAGGCTGTGCTCTGGATGTTCTAACTCGCCCAAGCAAAAAGAGAAGCTGTAACCCCTGAGGTTAGGGTGCGAGGTGTTGTCCGGAAAACAGGACGGGCAGCGCAGGGCAAAAGGTTGGGGTTTGAATAAGTTGCAGAAAATGAATGAAAGGAGGCGCCCCATGCTTACAAGTGATGACCTGGCAAAAATCGACGGATTTTGGTTTGCCTTTCCTCGGCGGCGTAAGAAGGCCATTGCTCATCTCAGAGGCAGTCCCCTCTACCCCCAAATACGAGGCAGCGTGATCTTTACAGATGTTCCCGGTGGTACCGAGGTCTCAGTTCACGTCAGTGGTCTTCCGCCTTATCAACCGGCTCCCCCAGGTGGAGATCCGATCGGTCCCCATGGTTTTCACATCCATGTGTTTGGCAACTGCCAGATCGGGGATCCTGCGATGCCGTTTCTGGCTGCTGGGGAACATTGGAATCCAGATAATCAGCCGCACGGCAACCATGCCGGCGACTTTCCTGTGCTTTTTTCCAATAACGGCAAAGCTACAATGCACTTTTTTACCAATCGCNTTAGAGTCTGGGAAATCCTTGGCCGTTCGGTGCTTATTCACGAAAACCCCGATGACTATCGAACGCAGCCCGGAGGAGACTCAGGCCGCAGGATAGCCTGTGGTGTAATCCAACCCTCCCCCTTTCTATGATAGCGGCATTCCAGTATTTTTTGCCCATTTCGAGATTGTACTATGGCAAAAATACAAGCACTCCCATATNTCTATAACAACTCAATCACAGGAGGTGAAAAGTAATGCCCTTTACCTTTCAAGCCCTTAATGAAGACAATACCATTAATGATGCGGAGATTTCCCTTACCCTTAANCCAGCTACAGCCATCTTTACAGAAACCGACTGGGTAGGCGGGTCGACTGCAACTGCAGACATTAACGTAACCAACGACAATGCAACTGTGGCAGTGGACTATTTTGTATCAGCTGACTGGTACGCTGCTGCCGGTGATACTGTCCAAAACGCCCGCCTGCTTGCGGAGAAACTTGAAATTGAAGTAACTGCTGATCCGCTAGGCACGCCNGCAGTCCTCTTCACCGGCAAGCTGGCTGACCTGATCCAGCAGCCCCCTGCAGGCCGTAATTTGGCTGGCGGCGCAAATGAAGATGTAGAGTTTACAATCACACTGCCGGCAGCAGATGCTACCGACCTCATTCAANGCGTAGGCATTGAATTTGATTTAGTCTTTGTGGCGGTGTCGGCTTAGTTTTACTGCAAGGTGGTTGACTCGCTTCAACCACCTTGGCTCACCCATATCTAGAAGGGAGTGTCTTGAATGTTTACCGCCCAAGCAGAGAACGAAGGCAACTTGATTAGAATCGGGCAGTTCGAACCCTCCGACCAGTCCCTTTTCTTTCTTTTGATCGTGATGCTGATCTTGCTGCTTCTCCTCATGGTATTGTTACCTGCTTGCTGCGCATAGAAGGGAAGTGAACTTATGGCTAGAGTTATCTGCCCAAACTGCGGGCAAAGTGAAACGGTTGAATTCCATGGTCGCTTTCTGGTGACCTGCGACAAGTGTGATCAACANTTTTCAGCAATAATCACAGGCCGCAGGCACCAAAGCAGGCCACCTGCTGATGGGGAGGTAAAATGCCCCAAATGCGGTCGGGGCGGAACGTTGCCCATCGAGGCCCGCATGAAGGTT
>JGI24707J26582_10002614_pt1 | contig 13393 bp, 10 predicted proteins | sample BioPla1DNA1_FD_26582 | JGI IMG/M metagenome (IMG submission 26582) | reverse complement strand
TATGCGCTTGTAATCTCGCCCTATATTTTTAAACAAATAGACGATTCTATTTCACAAGAAAAAAGAATTCACGGCAAGTTTTATTTTGGCTTACAAAATGAATCGACACTTTTTGTGCCCTTTNATTCCAANGCTTCTGTTCCACTTTTTTCTATCGATTTATGGAAGGACCTTTCATCAGAGTCTGAAAAAAAATTTCTCAGTCTTGTGGAAAGTCTCTATCAAAAAACATATTCTCTTTCAGAATTGTTTATAGAAAAAAAAGCTGCGGATAGCAAGTCTTTTTATCCGCTTATAAGTGCAGCAATCTATCTCACTCAAAAGGAGGAGCGAGGCTCTGAATCTTTTGCGGGTAGGGCGCGACCCTTGGAAATACTTTTTTTGTCAGATACACATATTGTGTTTGCAAGTGAATCTATCCGAGAAATTATGCATGAAAAGAGCGAGTATTTTATCACTATTGAAATACCGGTTCTTCGGCTGACTCGCCATATCGACTCTACTATCTTTGTTGAACAGATTTTATTTGATTCAGTTGAAGGGCAAAAAAAGGAAATAGCTTTTTGCCATATAAGCTCTCTACAAGAAGAAAACCGTAGGTTTTTAAGTGAAAAACTCTACGGCTTCGATTCAGAATTTGATTAAGGTCTAGATTGTTTTTTTAGACCGGCTTTTTAAAAAATATTTTATCTTTTTTTCTATTCCGTTTTATTTTGCTTCGATTTTGGAAAAGCCACAAAGACCTTGAAGTACTTCAGGAATATCGATAGAGCCATCTTCGTTTTGATAGTTTTCAAAAATCGCAACCAAGGCGCGGGACATAGCAATGGCGGTTCCGTTTAGCATATGCACAAAGGTGTTTTTTCCATCTTCGTTTTTATAACGTACATTTAAGCGACGCGCTTGAAAATCGGTACAGTTTGAGGTTGAAGTTACCTCTCCCCATTCGCCGCCGTTTCGCCCGGGCATCCATGCTTCCAAATCCCATTTGCGATAGGCAGGTGCTCCGAGGTCTCCTGTGCAAGTATCTACAACACGGAAGGGAATGCCCAGTCCCGTAAAAATTTCTTCTTCGATGAGTCGTAATTCTTCGTGAATTGCATCTGAGTCTTCGGGAGTACAGTAGACAAACATTTCGAGCTTGGTAAATTGATGCACGCGATAGAGACCCTTGGAAAATTGCCCAGCTGCTCCCGCTTCTCGTCTAAAACAATGTGAAAGCCCACAGTAGCGAAGGGGAAGTCTTTCTTTTGGAAGAATTTCGTCCTTATGATAGCCACCGAGGGTGATTTCCGCTGTTGCAACCAAGCAAGCATCTTCGCCTTCGAGGCTGTAAACATTTGACTCGTTGCCACGGGGATTAAAACCAATTCCCGTTAAGATTTCTTCTCGTGCGATATCGGGGGTAATAAAGGGCGTGAAGCCGTGCTTTTTTAAGATTTGTAAGCCGTACATAGTGAGGGCTTGCTCAAGAAAAACCGCCTCATTTTTTAGATAATAAAACTTTGGCCCAGAAACCTTTGTCGCAGCCTCAAAATCGATGAGGTCGAGATTTTGTCCGAGTTCCACATGATCCTTTGGTACAAAGCTAAATTCCCGTGGTTTTCCCACCTGCTTTACTTCAAGATTTTCTGTATCAAGACTTCCGATCGGTGCATCTGGATGTGCCATATTCGGAATTTTTTTTCCTTCTCGATCGAGCGCTTCCTCAGCTTCTTTTAATTCCGCTTCCATGAGAGAAATTTTTTCTTTTAAAGCCTTTCCCTCTTCTATAAGCGCATTTCTTTGCTCCACTTCCAGTTTTTGCTTCATCGCAGCAGCATTTTCATTGCGTTTTTGTTGAAATTCTTGCAGGGCAGAAATGAGTTGGGTTCTTTTATTGAATAATTCAACAACCAAGTCCGCATCACTTGTCATATTTCTGTTTTTAATATTTTGCTTTACCGCATCAATATTTTCTTTTATAAATCTATAGTCTAACATAGGGATATCATAGTATTCTTAAGGACTCTTTTCAAGTAGTTCATTGACTTTAGTCAAAAATACAGGTAAAATTGAACAATACTGAAAGTGTACATATACTATTCTTACAAAATATAGAGGTTTTTCGTGTTTCTAAAAAGTCTTGAAATGTTTGGCTTTAAATCTTTTGCCGATCGTACTAAAATTGATTTTGCTACTGGTATAACAGCCCTGCTTGGTCCCAATGGTTGTGGGAAAAGCAATGTTGTCGATGCGGTAAAATGGGTTTTGGGCGAGCAAGCAGCAAGGTCTCTTCGCGCTGAAAAAATGGAAGACGTTATTTTTAATGGAACAGAAACGCGAAAGGCATTGAATTTTGCAGAAGTTGCTCTTACCCTTGCTAACGATAACGGCTTACTTCCACTGGACACCAGCGAAATTCAACTCAAGCGCCGTTTATATCGCTCAGGTGAAAGCGAATACTTTATCAACAATACGCAGGTAAAACTCAAAGATGTGCGAGAACTTTTTTGGGATACCGGTGTAGGTAAAACAGCTTATTCTGTCATGGAACAGGGAAAAATCGACCAAATTTTGTCGAGTAAGCCAGAAGAGCGGCGTTTTTTATTCGAAGAAGCTGCGGGAATAACTCGATTCAAGGCGAAACGGGCNGAGGCTGAGCGTAAACTCGAGCGAACNGAAGAAAATATGCGCCAAGTCGACGGCATTCTGGGGGAAGTAAAGCGAAGTCACGACTCCCTCAAAATACAATCCGATAAAACTCATCAATACCGTGCCTTACGTGAATCTATTTTTAACTTTGAGCTTGATATTCAGCTCTTGCGTTTAAAAGGCTTTATAAACGACAAGGGGCGCAAAGAAGAAGACCTAAAAACCGCAAGTGAAAAAAGAGATATTGCACGAAAAGAAATAGATGAGATAAATGCTTCCGTTGCNGAACACATGGATGCGGTAAACGAAATGCAAACAAAGCTCATCGCNATGAANCAAGAAATTTTTGGACTTGCTGCGGAGCAAAAAGGAAAACAAGATCAAATAAAAATTGTTACTGAGCAACATGCAGAAGCAAAGGCAAAAATTGCGGTTTTGGAAAATCGGAAAAAAAACCTCGAAGAGCAAATAGAAAATCTCCAAGAAGAAATAGACGAAAAAGAAGCAAGTTTGCATCAAATTCACAAAAGAATCGATGATATTGTAAACAATATTTTAGAATTTGAAAGCAATATAAAGCTTGCTTCAAATCAAATCTATAAAAATAGTGATGATGTAAAAAAACTCGAAGGCGATATAGATAGTCTTGAAAAAGAAAACCGAGGCTTTCAAACCGAACTCGAGGCAATTACCGAAGACATTGTAAGTGAACTTGACCAAAAATTAAAAGATGCGGGCTATTCTTCAAAGGCACATGAGGAGGCTCTCGAAAAATTTACAGCTCTTATGGCAAACATAAAGCGCCTTGCTTCTTCAAAAAAAACAATCTCTCAAGACTTTTCTGCTATTCAAGAACATACTGAGAGCGATATTTCCCAGTTTTCACAGATGGTGGTTTCGTCTTTTTCTGAACTTGAAGACTCACTCAAAGATTTGGAAAACGCCTTTGATGAGTATAAAAAAACAAGCTTACATTTTATAGATGACTTTTTATCTCCAGAAGGTATTATTACCAAAAAAAGACGCATCGATGAAAAGATAAAACAGACGCTTCAAAAAATGCAAGAAAAAAAACAAGAGATTGTAAAGCTCGAAGAAGAAAACAAGGTTTTATCTCAAAAGATTAACGAGTATCGAGAGACGCTCGAAAAACTACGTATCAATCAAGCGCAGATGAAAAGCGAGGTGCAAGCTTCAGAAGACCAAATACGCATAATCCGCCGCGAACTACGTAACCAAGAAAATGCCTTATCCGATTTAGAAAACGAAGTATTTACAGAAAAAAAACGCTCAGAAGAAATAAACGAGCAAATCATAGAGCTTGAAGGGGAAATTGCCTCGATTGAACATAGGGGACGGACACTTACAAAAGAGCTTGAAAATCTTGAGTACAGCATTAGCTCCAAAAATAAGGATGTTTCTGGAAAGCAAGATGCGGTTCAAAAGAAAACACAAGAGCTCGGTAAATATCAAGCACAACTAGAAAAAATAAATCTCGACATTGTTACCATAGATACGGAAATACGTAACTTAAAAGACAATTTTAGAGAAAGCCATTCACGAGATTTGCTTGAGTTTGAAGAAAAAATGTATACCATAACTGAGCCGATTATGAGTTTGCGAGAATCTTTGTCAAAGGCTCGACAAGAATTAAAAGACATAGGCTCGGTAAACCTTATGGCGCCAGAAGAATTTCTTGAAGTAAAAGAGCGCTATGATTTTTTAACAAAGCAAATTGCTGACCTTGTAAAAGCACGAGATGACTTAAAGCGCATTACCGAAGAAATTCGCGCTGAATCTACTGAGCTTTTTATGGCAACCTACAACAATATAAAAAAGAATTTTCACAATATGTTCCGTCGTCTTTTTGGAGGAGGGAAGGCAGAACTGCGCCTCACAGACCCACAAAACGTACTGGAATCTGGTGTAGAAATTTTTGCGCAACCGCCGGGAAAAAAACTTGAAAACATAGCTCTATTATCTGGTGGTGAAAAAACAATGACCGCAATCGGACTTTTATTTGCAACATACATGGTTCGTCCCTCTCCGTTCTGCTTGCTCGATGAAATTGACGCAGCCCTCGATGAACAAAACGTTCTTCGCTTTGTCCATACATTGCGTGAATTTGCAAATGTAAGTCAGTACATTGTTATAACACACAATAAAAAAACAGTAACCGGAGCCGGCACAATGCTCGGCGTAACGATGGAAGAATCTGGCGTAAGTAAGGTTATTACGATTCGTCTTGAAAACGAGGGCGCTAATTCAGACTCCTCCATACCGTATATTGAACCATTTGAAGAGGAAGATGTTCCCCTAGAAGAGGATGTGTATATGCCACCGCATCCACCCAAGCGAGTGAGGAACGAGCAAAGATAAACTAGGCATTAGTTTTTTACAAGGATGATACGTGATTGATCGAGTAAAACAAGTTTTTAGAGCCTTTCAAGATTTTATTGCAAATCTAACTTATAGTATCTTGCAAAAAACAGGTCTCGATGTTTTTTATAAAAAATATCCAAAACGTTTCTTTACTGTCTTATCGATTATCCTTGTGGCTCTTTTTTTAAGTGTAACCGTATATGGAAAGGTATTTATAAAAAAAGCGGTGATTCCCCAAAGGGAAATCTACAACTTTGATTTAGATCAAGACTTGCTTCCGCCAGCTGAACCACTTTTTCGCGAAGAATATTATCTTTCTAGAGAACAAAAAGAAAAATGGAGCGATGAAGATATTCAAGAATGGTTTACTATACCAAACGAATATATGATAGAAAAACTGCATGATGACAATACTCGTTTAATTCAAGGCATAATGGAGGGAAGTCCATGAAAATACATAGCCAAAACTTTTTTTTGAGAAGCATTTTTTTTGCTTTCGCTTTTCTTTTTTTTACCTTTGTCTCTTGTAAATCTAGGCCCGAGCAGGTCGCAGTCGAAGAAGCTCTTTTAAGTGAAGCACTTGTCGAAAATCTTGAACCCCTCGCAAGTGATGTAGAGCTAGATGAAAAAGATGAGAGCATGCTTGAAGAGGGAATTGTAGTCAGCGACTGGCTTGAAAAAAGCGAAGAAGATAATAGAAGAGATAAACTCGACTTAATCGACTTAGTTGATTCAAGTGATAGTGATACAAGTGCTACAAACTATATAAGTGATGTAGACGATACAAGTGATATAAGCGATATAAATAATTCAACCGATACAAAGCCTATCCCCGATGAGCTTGTTGGAGAAGATTTTGAAACTATCGAAGAAAAAAACGACATTCTTTTTGAAGAGCCAATCGTAGAAAGTCTTGGNTTTTTTCCAGAACAGGATTTAGAGAGCGATGAAAATCAAGCTGTTTTTGACAATGTTGTTTCCGATGAAGTTGCAGATAGCGATAAAAGTGAAAAAAAACTCATTCCCGTTCAAACACAAGAAGTAAAAACAGAAGCGAAAATATGGCAAGGCAGTTTGGAAACAGAAAAAACAGATACAATATCAAGTACCGAAGAAGCGATAACAGAAATTGAAGGTTTACAAAGAACACCGATTCAAGTTCCAAGTCCGCCTGCTAGTCCGCAAGTTGCCGAGCTAGCACAAGCGCCACAAATCACACAAGCACCAGTAGTGCAAACTCCAATCCCTAGTCACCCGATTCAGGAAGCGACAAAAGTCCAGGAAATAAAAACCGAGAATATTCAAGAAGCGCAAGTAAGTCCACCAGAGGAAAAAAGCCTACCAGAAATAAAGGAGCTTCCAAGTAAAACAAAGGCTGATGCAAAAAACAATCAGTTTTTAGAAATACGCTATCCNGGAAGTGGTTGGATTTATATAGGAGAAGAAGGGCAGGAAAATTTTGTATCCTATGTGGGCAGAAAAATAGTAGATGGGGATACACTTTTTACTTTGAAAACAACGAAACCAGGGCTTACTCGCCTTGAGTTTTATAAATCGGATCCACTTTCACNATCATATATCGAAGATACAATTGAATTGACTATAAGTGATGAAAGAGCCCTTGATTCTGAAAAAAAACTNATTGACAGCTATGACTACGAAGATGCTTTGAAAGCGCCAGAGGCTATAACTGCAGAAAACGAAGGGCAAAAATCTCTTGCAGGGTCTCAGTCAGCTTTGAGCGATGAACCTGAGCTAGAAGAACTCGCTTTTTTACCGCCAGTTGAAACAATGCCGAGCGAAATGCTTTTGGCACGTGCAAAAGAGGCCATAGCAAACAATAAGCCTGAGGATGCCCTTTTATATCTTGACGAATTTTTACGTGTCAGTTTAGACAATACTGACGAGGCTTGGTTTTTGCGTGGACAATTATACGAAAAACCCGGAAAAATGCGAAATATACAGCTTGCACGAGAATCGTATCAAACCATTGTCGACGCCTATCCTTCGAGTGCATTTTGGAAACAAGCCAGTGATAGAATTTTGTATATTGATAAATTTTTCTTTATAATTAAATAAAAGTACCTATAAAACGCCACTAATAAGGTATGAGCCTTATTAGTATATATAAATGGAAAGAAAAGTTCCATCGCTTTTTATCCTTTCTTTGTGGGAATGAAAAATGCCTGCGTTGCGGAGAAAGGAGCGTTTTTTTATTGTGCAATCCTTGCCTTGCAGATTTTATGGAAACCCCAAAGGATTTAACTAAATACTGCAATAAATGCGGTAGTTTTCTTGTAAGTGAAAAAGAAACCTGTCTCAGTTGTCGCGATTCACCTTTGCTGGAACATGTCGATTTTGTCTTACCACTGCATTCCTATCGTTTATGGAAAAAGGAAATTTTATTTTACTGGAAAATTCTGGGAAACCGTTCTTTTTCACCGGTTATTGCAAAAATGTATGCAGAAGTTTTGGAGCGCTTTTTCTTTGGCATAGCCCTTGTTCCCATACCACCGCGTCCGGGAAAAATACGAAAAACAGGCTGGGATCAAATAGACGAAATTACAAAGATACTCTCGTTAAATAAAAAACATAAAATCTCAAACCTTTTAAAACGTGTAAGCCGTAGACAACAAAAGAAAATGAACCGACAGGAGCGCTTAGATACAATCGGTCGAGTCTATGCTTTAAAAGATGGTATAAAAGACCTACCGTCAAAAGTTGTTTTAATCGATGATATTATGACAACTGGGGCAACCTTGGAAAGTTGCGCGCTCGTGCTCAAAGAAGCTGGAGTTAAAGAAGTTTACGCCCTTTGTTTATTTATAGGTTCTTAAAGACTCAGTTTTTGAGAGGTCTTTTACATATTCTCGTATTTTTGTACTTCTTCTTGTAAATGTACTATTTCTACACCTGCTTGCGAGAACATTTCAAGAGAATCTTTGCTATCATGGTATTTTTTTTCGCAAACAACTCGTTTAATGCCACAATTGATTATAAGCATGGCACAGGTTCTACAGGGCGTCATCTTGCAGTAGAGCGTCGCTCCGTCAATGGCAATCCCTCGTTTTGCTGCCTGTGTTATAGCATTTTGCTCTGCGTGCACCGTGCGAACACAGTGCTGTGTTACCTCGCCACTCTCATGCACCATTTTTTTTAGCTTATGCCCAACATCATCACAATGCGGCAAGCCAGTTGGACTACCAACATAACCGGTAACAAGGATTTGATTCTCTTTTGCTATAACACAACCACTTCGTCCCCTGTCGCAGGTAGCACGTTTTGCCACCGTTTGACAAATTTCCATAAAATATTCGTCCCAGCTGGGTCTTTTATAGGCTTTTTCAGTCATTGTGATCGTTCTCCATTTTGTATAGATACAGTTCTTCTAGACTTGGCATCCATATATACTCTTTTTCGAGCAGCTTTATTTTTTCTTCCAATGGTAGCTCTGCAATGTTTTCTAGTTTTTCTAAAAAGAGAACATAGCTTTCCATTTGTATGTTTGACGAGGGCAAAACTTTCGTTATAAGCCAGCGATCTTTATGAAAAACAAGTTCTACATAGTCTTCGCAAAATTCTACAACGAGGTCATCTTCACCCTCATTTTTGATAAAATAAAATTTGACAGTATATTGTCTCTTTTCATTATCTGCTATATCAGGTACTGCAATTTTATTTTGCGCACTTGCTTTTTGAGAAAAAGGATTGAGAAGCATATCTCCAATCCTTAGATGGCTAATCCCAAACATACCAGAATCTACCAAACTTGCATTTTGTATTTTTTCTATGGGATGCACAAAGGGGCGTATGCGCTCATACGATTCTCTAGTCATTTTGACTACGTGATAGGTAGCTATAATCGATTCATATGGCGACTTTGTTTTTTTGTATAAGAGATTTGATGAAAGGCTCAGGTCGAGCGTATTAACCGCCGTGTAATAGGCCTCGATCGTTTCAATATCACTTAAACCGAGGGAGTTTGGACCAGTTTTTTTATCTCTCATAAAACCTATGATGGTGAGGGCAAGGAGAAGAAGAGTAGCTGCAAAAATGATGAGTTTTGTTGCATGTTTTTTTAAGAAAATAATACGATTATTTCTCTTTTGTTTTTTTTCTAGCCATTCTTTTCGCTCTTTTTCTAGCAGTATATCTAGATTTTTTTCAGTTATCTCTGGTTCCAGGTAGCTTTTATCGAGGAGGGGCAAGGATGGCTTTTCTTTTTTCCCTTGAAGAATGGACTCTACCGCAAGAATCATATCTTGTGGAAAAGAGGGATTATATAAATGAAGTGGTATACATTCTGCGTATTGTATATGTTCTTGCCGTTTTTCTTCATCGAGACTCGGGTAGGGGAAGTCCCCTGTAAGATAGATATATATGTAGACTGCAAGGCAAAAGTCTATACTGTCTTGTCCACTGAGAGAACGGTTTCTAAAACGACCAAAGAACTCGCTTTTTTTTGTTTCAGACAAGGCATTAAAAGAGCGAAGACAGAGTTCTTGTGGTAAAAACAAGAGAGAGTCTTCTGAAACCAAAATGCCCATAGGACCAGTATTGGGGAGGGCTATGTTTTTTTCTAGCGCTTCTGTATAGGCTCTTTGTATGCGGTATATACTATCTTGTTTTTTTTCTCGCTCGCCTTCCATGAGAATCTCATAAAAAGACCTGCCTTCAAAGCCAGGACCAATGAGCGTCATTGTTTTTGACTTTTTACCAGCATCCTCTTGGGTGCCGGTAAAAAACCATTCTGTAAAATCAATTTCGCTGTCATTAAAGCTCACAAGGAAGCCTGCTTCCTTTAATAAAGGAAATAATTTTGATTGTGCAAACTCTCGGCTGCCTATTTCAGTGTGTAAACAGACAGCATCCTCATGAGCTTTTAAGTTCATTTAGCGACCTCTTGCATTATACAGATACTTGAAGTAATCCATAGATGTAGAAAAACTTGCGTCAAAGAGCGGTATTGTTTCCTGGTAGGATTCCAAGCTCTTCCAAAAGGTGTAAAATTCTGGATCTACAGAAAAAGCATCAGCATAAATTTTTGAGGCTTCAGCATCTGCCTTCCCCTTTATTTCCTGCGCTGTTCTAAAAGCCTCAGATTCAATGCGTTTTTTATCTTTTTCAAGTTTTCCGAGTTGGTCTGCTTTTTGCCCTTCACCAAAGGAACGATAGGCTTGTGCAACCTTNTTTCTTTCTTTAATCATTCGGTTATAGACAGATTCAGTCATTTCATCAGAGTATTTTATTTGCCGTGGCAAAATATCGATAAGTTCTATTCCATATTGTGGCAGCATTTTTTGAGCCTCTATAGCCATCTCATTCGTCAAATGCCGTCTTCCCTTATGCACCGACTCAGACTTTGTCGCAACATTTATAAGAGAGCTGATTTGGTCCGTTGCCTCATCACTGAGCGATTCTATGCTTGGGTCAATACTCTCTTCTTCATTTATAAGGTTTGAAGAGCGAACAATTTCGCTCAACCTATTTTGGGTAATAATCGTCCTTGTCGCAGAATCTATAACATCGCTGAGCCTCGTATAGGCTGCTTCAAGCGTTTTAAAGGACTGATAAAAGAGCGCAGGGTCAGAAATCTTCCATCGACTCGTAGTATCGACTATGATAAACTGATTTTCCTTTGTCGGAATTCGTTGCGAGTCCCCATCAATCGATAAAATAAGTTTTGGATAGGTGGTAACAATGTCGATAAAAGGTATCTTAAAATACAAGCCCGCCTCGGTATGCGTTTCAACAATTTCTCCAAAGCGCGTTACAACCACTTGGTTTCCTTCATTGATAATATAAAAGGGTCCCATCATAAGGAATACAATAAAAACAGCAATAACAATAATCAAGCCTATAGTGAATTTTTTCATTGTACACCTCCGAGGTTTTTTATAGGTAGCATGTTGTCAAGCTTTTTATCAATAAGCGTTGTGTTTTGTTTTGCTTTGAAAATCTGCTCCATTGCTTCAAGATAGAGTCGGTCGCGAGTAACAGCGGGAGCTTTTCGGTATTCTTCGTAGACAGCAAGAAAGCGACTGACATCACCCTGCGCACGATTTACTTTATTTATCGCATAGCCTTCTGCAATTTGAATTTGTTGGTCTGCAACACCCTTCGCAAGGGGAATTTCTGCATTATAGCGTTCTAAACCCTCGTTTATAAAGCGCTCCATATCTTGGCTTGCCTTATTTACGTCTTCAAAGGCTGCTTGTACATCTGCAGGAGGAACAACGTTTTGTAACTGCACGGTGATAATATTTATACCCAATCCAAGAGATTTGAAGTTTTCGTTCATCATTTCTACTGCGTTATTTTGGATGTTGCTTCGTTCAGTTGTCATAACATCGAGAATAGCTCTATCGCCCACAAGGGTATTTATAACAGATTGCGAAATATCGCGAATTGTCTTTTGCTTATCTTTTACATTAAAAAGCCAAGCAGATGGGTCTACGATGCGGTATTGGATAATCCATTCAACATCCACAATGTTTAAGTCCCCCGTAAGCATGGTGGACTCTCTAAACATTTCGTTGCTGTATTTATTTGTTATACCGCCTTTAATTGTTTTATAGCCGAACTGCTCGGTTTGGACCACTTTTACTGGAATATTATAGTTTTTATCTATGCCAAATGGAAGCTTAAACTGTAGGCCTGAGCCGAGAGTTTTGTGGTAGCGTCCAAAGCGTGTTATAACCGCTTGTTCAGTTGCATCAACTATAAAAAAACTGGTAAATACAAGAATAAGGGCAAATAAAACAATAATCCCGAGAATAAATGTTCCTGGACTAAATTTCATTTGCTTCTTTTTGCTTGTTTCTTTTTCTTCGTTCATTTTAACTCCTCTTTTTATGTATGTAAAACTGTATACAGTCTGGAGACTAAGATTCTTTTACTAAGATACTCATTTTAGAGCTTTGGTGCAAGCAATTTTCCACTTGAAAGCTGTTTCGGGGTAATTTTTATCCCTAGTTTTTTTTCAAGCTTTGCAAACTCCCTCATTTCCCAGGCATCACCTATCAAAACATTATAGCCCGTATTGCCACTTCTTCCCGTTCTTCCTGCCCGATGTATAAAAAACACCTCATTTGAAGGATAGTCCATTTGAACAACATGGCTCACATCCTGAATATCTAAACCACGAGAAGATAAATCACTGGTGACCAAAACCTGAATTTTCCCGCTTCGGAAACCGTCGATAGCAGCCTTTCTTTCCTTCATGCTTGCACTCGCAAACAAAGAAGCAGAAGCGATTTTTCTTGCCGCTAACTTACTTGCTATGATTTGCACATCAGATAATTTTGAGGTAAAAACAAGGGTTTTTTTTGGCTTTACCGCAGCGAGAAAACTACGCAAGACATCAACCTTGTTTCTTTGCTCCGAAAACAAGGCAATATGTTCTATATTTTTCTGTAAAATATCTTCAGGTTCTATATAAATGCTTTCAATTTCTTTTTTTGCGCTGAGGGCTATTTTTTCAGAAAGATTTTCTTTCATCGTAGCCGAACAGGCGATGAGTTGCGATTCACTCGGCGTAAGGCTTGCAAGAAGCATCGTGTCATCGCGCAATTCCTTCGCCATAAGCCTGTCTATTTCATCGAAGACAATCGCTTGTAAACCAGCGAGTTTGAGTTTTTTTAAGTGAATCAATTCCAAAATTCTTCCCGGAGTCCCAATAACGACCTGCGGTTTTTCTTTGAGAAATTCAATTTGCCGTTTCAGTGAAGTTCCACCGATACAAAGATTTACCAAAAAATCGCCAAGGATTTGAATTTGTCCCTTTATTTGTGAGGCAAGTTCGTGAGTAGGGGAGACAATAATAACTTGGACATCTTTGTTTGCGAAGCTTACTTTTTCTAGTAGGGGAAGGAGATAGGCAAAGGTTTTTCCGGTACCTGTTTCAGATTCAAAAAAAACATTTTTCCCTTCAAGGATGGCAGGAATNACTTTTTCTTGAACCGCAGTTGGTTTTACAATGCCTTGTTTNTCTAGATTGTCTATAAATTGTTTTTGAAGTGAAAAAAAACTAAAACTTTGATTATCATTTTCCATTAGAAAAAGTATAGCACAGACAAATAATATATGCTATAATTCGAATAATGAAAATTGGAATAAATACCTTTGGCTGTGAACATGGAAGAAGTGGAATCGGCTCATATCTTATATCATTATTTAAAAANATTGACTCAAAAACGAAGCATGAATTTATATTGTTCGGGGAAGAAATTGACCGGTATACTTACTCAGAAGCCTTTGCAAATAGCTTTGAAGCTGTGCCTATTTCTACAAAAAAACCTGTTTTGAAGCTCTGGCATCGCATCGGTATCCTGTCTTTTATTAAAAAACAAAAATTCGATATTGTTCTCTATCCAAA
>JGI24707J26582_10002612_pt1 | contig 13398 bp, 10 predicted proteins | sample BioPla1DNA1_FD_26582 | JGI IMG/M metagenome (IMG submission 26582) | reverse complement strand
CTTGCGTTCGCAACTAGTTTTTTTCAATTATTGCTAGCACATTTTCCGTACCATCAGTTATCTGGGAGTTTTTCATGCTTTCAATATATTTTTTTCCTTCGTTTTTTAAGGTATTGAGGGAATCAAGTAACGTATCTATGGAGAAATCTTCTTCTGTAATAACCAGACTGAAACCCTGTTTAGCAAAGGATTTCGCATTCATTATTTGGTCACCCCTACTGGCTTTTTCCGATAGGGGAACCAAAATGTTGGGTTTGGAAAGGGCCAAGAACTCGAAAATGGCATTTGCGCCGGCACGTGATAAAATGACATCCGCTAAAGCGAAAATATCCGCAAGTTCATCGCGCACATATTCAAACTGGCTATAGCGAACATTTTTTATGCCTTTATCGAGATTTCCTTGTCCGCATAAGTGTACAATTTGGTAATCCTTGGTAAGGAGCTCTAAGTTCTCGCGAATAACTTTATTGAGCACGGCAGAACCTTGGCTTCCTCCCATCACTAAGATGGTACGAACTAAAGGATTAAACCCACAAAGTTCGGCTCCTTTTTCTTTCGATCCGCGCAGAATTTCTGCACGTATTGGAGTCCCGGTAACTATGCCTTTTTCTTTAACATAATCTAAAGTTTCGGGAAATGTCAGGCATATTTCTTTTGCAAAAGGAAGGCTTAATCGATTCGCTAGTCCGGGTGTGAGATCGGATTCATGTAAAATCACAGGGATTTTAAGTAGCCAGGCCGCCATAACAACGGGTACGGTCACAAAACCACCTTTACTAAATACTACTTGCGGTTTAATTTTACGTAAAATCTTCAAAGAATCCACTAGACCTTTGAGAACCCTAAAAGGATCGGAAAAGTTTTTTAAGTCAAAATAACGCCGAAGTTTACCGGCACTGATTGGATAATAAGGAATCTGCTCCCCCACTAACTGCCGTTCAATTCCATCATGACTCCCTATATAATGTACGTCCCAACCATTTTTTTGTAGATGGGGCAAAAGTGCAAAGTGGGGATTCACATGTCCTGCAGTACCGCCACCGGTTAAAACAATCTTTTTCATTAAATTAGCCTCCCAATCTAGAGCAGGTATTTTCTTAATAAAGGTGAATTATAATCAAGCAAACTAAAAAAGAGGTGATGGTATGAATCCAATAGCATTCAGCATTGGGTCTTTAGATATTTATTGGTATGGTATTCTGATGGCCGCCACATTTGTTTCAGCTTTTTACATTGTTCGTTACTTCGCAAAGATCCATGATATTGAGCAACGAATTATAGAAAACTTATACTTTCTCGGTGCTTTTTCCGGCTTAATCGGAAGCCGCCTTGGGGCAATCCTGCCATATTGGCGCTATATTTTAGAAAACCCCCTAGAGATTTTTGGTCGCGGTGGTATGGCTTCGCATGGGGCGATCATTGCCATTATGATTGTGGGTATTTTCTTCGTTCGTAAACATAAGTTAAATTACTGGGTATTAGCCGATTTGACCGCACCTGTTATACCTGTGGGACACATTTTTATCCGTTTGGGCAACTTTTTAAGCGGAGAGTTATATGGTCCCCCCACAAATTTACCGTGGGGCATAAAATTTCCCGAAACTTTAGTGCCCGTGCACCCTAGTCAACTATACGAAGTGATTGCATCTTTAATAATCCTTCCCTTTGCTTGGAAATGGTCTAAAGAGCCGAAGTATCCGGGTTATGCTTTTTTGCGAGTTTTCTTTATTCATTCTGTTGTTCGATTTTTCTTAGACTTCATTCGACAACATAGTGAACTTTACGGTCCATTTGTACTAACGCAAATCATCGCACTAATCATTTGTATTGCAACCTTACCTGCTATCATTTATTTAGACAGACGAAATAAAACTAACTAGTTCTGCAGATAAAAACGGTGTATAGGGCTTTAAAAGTTTAGCTACCATTAAAATTTCAATTTGACTTAAGTGTTTTTTATCTTTCAAAAACTCCATTATGGCCGCTAAAGCCGTGTGGGGTTTTTTCTGTTCAATGCGTGTATTAACTACTTCTTCGAGCCCAACTAACTCCTCTTGGGTACTGACTGAAGGTGTGCTCCCGGTGAAACCCCTACCCAAATGCCACACTTTTTGAGCAAACTTATAAACACCGGCGAGATTGATCCATTCAAATTTATAGTCCCTATCGGGAGGTCCCAGGTATAAGAAATACAATCTGAGCACATCTCCGCCGAAATCAGGTAATAAGTACTCCAACGAGGTATGGGGAAGCAAACGGCCGGCATTAATAATCTTTGCGCCTTCTATATTTTCCGCTATAACAGGGAAATCGCGAGGTATTACTCCGAGATCGAATTTTGCACCTTGGTCTTGGCACATGAAGAGACCCAATCTCGCGAGATTTTCATTTTGAATGTTTGGGGCATTTAAAAACATAATTAAGGGCTTTTTACCCGTCTGCCAAGTGCAAAAGAAATCGGCCATAACAGCTAATCTAGCATTTTCCAGATCCAATGCTAGGTCATTAGAAGGAATCATTACTGAAAAAGCCCTGCTTGCACCATTATTTTCTCTAGAACCCCCGAGCCAGGTTTTGATCCATTTCCTTTCAATCAAACGATGGTTATAACGAATTATTCTCCCCTCACTTTAAAAGAAATTCCAAACGACCACTATTGGTTTCTAAATTTTCCTGTGTGGAAAAGTACCAGTTAGGCACGGAACCAACAAACACTTCTTCAACAATGGGCACTTGTGTTGAAACTACTATTTCCTCTTCCATGAGAGGTACAGCAACTCTCATCTTCACTTCAATATCCAATAAAATACGATGCCAAGTTTGGTTAATTCCCGCGCTAGAGAAACTAGACATGGGAGTTGTGGTAAGTCCCCCAACGGGAATCATACGAACCGGAATTTCCGGACCCCAAGAAGCTAGAAAATCAAATCCGCTTAGTTGCCCAAGGGGTATGGGAAAGACTTCTTCTCCAAGATTATTTAAGGTTTGCAAAATCTTATGTGTTGCTTGACTGCTTACCCTGTTAACTTCGCCCATATCGTATTGAATTCCTTGCAGGTTACCGTCGTTATCTCGAACTAAATAGGCCATCGTTGTACTACTCAAACTAACGGCCATCATTTCCTCAACTGCCACATTAATAGCACGTGTGGCTAAGCTAACTGCTCTTGTCTGCGCCCAAGCACGCAAAACAGGGGCCAATCGTTTTTCGACAATCATTAGACTCAATGAAGAGAATAGCAGAAAAATAAATAATACTAAACCTAAATAAGTGCGCCATTTTAACTTTTGCTTCACAGTAACAGATTTTCTTTTCTTCCATCGCCAATCCGTCACAAAAACCACCTCTTTTCCATAGTTTCAACATGCTTAATAAGCACCTCAGTTAATAAACTTTTTATAGAGAATATATGCTATAATAGAAAATGACTATCCCATGGGGGTGCTTTTGTGGCGAAATTAAGTAAAAAAAGAAACAAAACTATACTTATCTATGTCTTAGTTATTNTGGGTTCTACCATTCTTGGGCTTTCGATAGGAGTCATTTCGGCTTATTTGCGAAGTGCCCCAAGTTTAGATCAAGTAAACATACATCAAGACTTTACTACTTACATTTATGATGTAAAAGGGAAATTAATCACGGATTTATATAGAGAAAATAGAATGCCCGTTGATATCACTGTGTTACCTGATCATGTGAAAAATGCTGTGGTTGCTATTGAAGATGACCAATTTTATAATCACCACGGCATTAACTTTGTGGCTTTTGGGCGTGCTATTTTAGTAAATATTAAAAATTGGAGTTTCACGCAAGGCGGCGGCACCATAACTATGCAGCTTGCACGTAATGTATTCTTAACCCAGAAAAAGACAATAACACGCAAACTGGAAGAATTTCTCTGGGCAGTTCAAATAGAAAGAAAATACTCAAAAGATGAAATTCTTGAAGCCTACTTAAACGAATTTTACCTAAATCACGGTGCTTACGGCATTGAAGCAGGTGCCCGCACCTATTTCGGGAAATCAGCGAAAGAACTCACATTGAGTGAAGCGGCACTTATAGCCGGTGTAATTCGTTGGCCCAGTCGATACTCACCTATTGTTAANCCCGATATATCCATAGAAAGAAGGAATTTTGTTCTAAGTAGGATGCAAGAAGTGGGCTTCATAACTGCGGCAGAAGCAGCTGCGGCTAAAGCCGAGCCTTTACAACTAGCGACTAGATCAGAAAGGGTTAATCAAGCCCGTTATTTCGTGGATTACGTAACCCAGCGCCTCGTTGAACGCTATGGGGAGGCGGCGGTTTTCGGTGGTGGTCTACGAGTTTATACAACTTTAGATCTGGATATGCAAAAGGCAGCAGAAAACGCACTTCTTAACAACTTGCCCGTTAATCCACAACATGAGGGTCCNTTAACACAGCCTCAAGGTGCATTGCTTGCCCTAGTTCCCCAAACAGGTGAAATCCGAGTGATGGTTGGCGGACGAGGAGAGGATCAATTCAATCGTACGGTTTTGGCAATGCGTTCACCGGGTTCAGCAATTAAAATTTTCCCATATACGGCGGCCATTGATCGCGGCGTAACCGTTGCCGATATTTATATGGATGAACCTACTGAATTCACTCTTAAAGACGGTCAAATATGGAAACCGCAAAATTATTACGAGGATTTTTCAGGTGAAGTTACAGTGCGAGAAGCGGTTGAAAGTTCATTGAACGTTGTCGCGGCAAAGGTTGTGGAAGAAATAGGACCGCAGACTATCATTAATTATGGTAAGAAGATGGGTATTACGACGTTTGTTGAACAAGGACGAATCAATGACGTAGCCCTTTCGCCCCTTGCTTTAGGTGGAATGACCAAGGGTGTTACCCTACTTGAGCTAGCTAGCGCTTATGCGATTTTAGCAAATCAAGGAATTAAGACGAATACAACAGCAATTCTTCGTGTAACAGATTCTAACGGAACTATTCTAGAAGAACACAAGCCAATTCAAGAGGTTGTCTTAAGTGAACAGACTAGCTATATAATGACCGATCTATTTAGAGGTGTTATTGAAAGAGGCACAGGGAAAAATGCAAATATAGGTAGACCCGCTGCAGGCAAGACCGGTACCCACACAGAGTATCGCGACGCATGGTTTGTAGGCTATACCCCGGATTTAGTTGGCATAGTGTGGTTTGGGGAAGACAAACCGGCGCCAATGATCTATAGAGGTGTTCGGTATGGTTCCTGGAACGCGGCATCTATCTGGGGTGACTTTATGCGTGAAGCATTAAAAGATGCTCCCATAAAAGATTTTCCAAAACCCGGGGGATTAGTAGAAGGTGTTCTGATTGATACAAAGACAGGGCTTTTAGTTAAAGATGATTGCACTTTACCTGCAGGCGAAAGTCGCAGGGAGATATTCATTAAAGGAACCGAACCTACTGAATACTCTCCTCGCTGCACACGCCCGTGGTGGCAAAATCTTCCCTTCTTTCGTTAAATAATAAATAGGAGCCGGCTGTTGCCGGCTCTTCCTCATTTTTGTAAATGTATTTCAACGACGGTGACGCCATGTCCACCTTCGTTAGGATGACCAAAGCGAAAACCTTTTACATGGGGATGAGAACCCAGAGAACTTTGTATGGCATCTCGTAATGCGCCCGTTCCTTTTCCGTGAATTATTTGAACTTGCGCTAATGAAGATAAAAACGCGTCATCTAGATATTTATCAACTTCGGTTAATCCCTCTTCTACAGTTTTTCCCCGTAAATCAATTTCCCCTCTTATGCTTCGACTTTTACTCAAGTGGGATCTTGTTGTTCCGGTGGCTACCCGTTGAACAGTTAATTTCTGCTCAAGTATCCTCTCCACATCATCAGCCTTTACGTTGATTTTCATAATACCGACCTGTACTTGTAGATCNCCGTCGGATGATGGTGGTTCTAAAACAAAACCCGTTTGCCTCAAACTTTTAATTCTAACTTCTTCGCCTTTCTTTAAGTCCAAAGGTACAGATGATTTCTTTTTTTCCTTACGTTGACTTTTAAGATTGTCACTTTGTCTTAGGCTTNCTATCTGCTTCCTATATTCCTTAACGCTATCTTCCAGCTCTTCCCTACCCATTTTACGAACTTCACCTAATATGGAGTTTACTTCCTCTTGGGTTTTAGCCAATAATTCTCTTGCCTCTTCTTTCGCTTGCTCCAAAATCTCCATCTTTTCATTTTCCAAATTCTCAGCAAGACGCTCATATTTGGCTTTTAACTTTTCATGTTCATCCCTAAAGATCTGAGCATTCAGTCTATCTTGTTCAGCTTTTCGACGATTTGTTTCCATCTCCCCGATTATATCTTCAACATGCAAATGATCCTTCGAAAGTAGGGCTTGCGCTTTTCCCACGATATCGGTGCTTAAACCNAGCCGAGTTGAAATGGCAAAAGCGTTACTTTTGCCGGGGATGCCAATTGACAAACGGTATGTTGGGCGCAGTGTTTTTAAATCGAATTCGACACTTGCGTTCTCAACCCCCTCATTTGTATAGGCATAGCTTTTCAAATCAGAATAATGAGTTGTTGCTATGGTATGAATATTTCTTGATCGTAAATAGTCAAGAATTGAAGTGGCCAATGCGGCACCTTCCGTCGGATCAGTTCCTGCACCTAGTTCATCAAGTAACACAAGACAATTTGTGCGCAAATCTTTTAGAATATCCACAATGGTTGTCATATGGGATGAGAATGTACTTAGGCTTTGCTCAATACTTTGTTCGTCGCCAATATCCGCATAGATACCGTCAAAAACAGCTAACGATGATCCTTCGTGGGCCGGTATATGCAGTCCGGCTTGGGCCATCATTGAAAATAATCCAACTGTTTTTAGTGTAACCGTTTTTCCCCCAGTATTCGGTCCGGTGATCACTAAAATACGAAATTCATCACCTAACCATACATCAATGGGAACCACATGACCTTTTAAAAGTGGATGTCTACCTTTTTTTATGTTTAAATAGCCCTTATCGTTCATTTTCGGCTCGGTGCCATCAATTGATCTAGAATAACGCGCTTTAGCAAAGATGCAGTCCAGTTCAGTAATTATTTCNACATTAGCCATGAGAACAGATGATTCCTCGGCAACAAATTCAGTTAGTCTTTTCAGGATTCTTTGAATTTCGGCAATTTCATCTTGTTCGGCAACGTTCAAATCATTATTTAATTCCACTGCAAAGGCGGGTTCCATAAACATCGTGGCACCGCTACCCGATTGATCGTGAACTATACCTTTAAATTTTGAGCGATATTCACTTCTAACGGGAACAACATAACGACCATTACGCACCGTAATAATTGGATCTTGAAGTATTTTCTGCATGTCCGAAGAATGCACCAAGGAGTCAAGACGCTCCCTGATCCGGTTGGATAAAGTGCGCATTTTATTGCGAATTTTACTTAGTTCCGCGGAAGCCTGATCCCGCACCTTGCCGTCGTGATCTATGCAACGGGCAATTTCAGCGCTTAAGCCTGGTATAGTTACTAAAGATTTACCTAACTCAGCTAAGGAGCCCTCTGCCTCAGTAAAATATTTTACCANTTGAGCGGTGCAGTACAGTAGATCCCCAATGGGAAGTAACTGATCAGGATCGAGAACCCCCCCAATATTCGCCCTATTTACCACNGAACGAATATCCGAAGCACCACCGAACGGTGCTTCGCCTTGTTTAACCAACATCCGGACTGCCTCGCTAGTTAACTCCAGTTGCCGATTTATTTCTACCAAGTTAGTGCCGGGCATGAGTTTTTGAATTGCTTCGCGACTTAATGAAAAACTCGTTTTATCTGCCACTATCTCCCGGACTTTTGGCCATTCCAAGACCTTCAAACTTTTTTCATTCATAGTCTCCCTCACCTTTATAAAACACCACGAAAATAATGTCCTTTTGTGAATTCTTTTCCCTGTAATTCAGCGTTTTCCCCTTGCAATCCTCTTCTATAAAGATCAACAAGATTGCTTAAACTTTGGGCATCCTTCAATCTTCCTTCAATTCTAAAATACTCTACGCCACTTACCTTCAGTTGATTTATGTGCGTAATAAGCGATAGCTCACGGGAATTAAAAATATGCATATGGCACCAACGATCGAAGTATACGGGAAATTCATACCCTTTTTTGTCCGTAAGTTTAATGGGTGACTGTGTTTGACATTGATACTTGCACCCTTGATCCCTAAATGTACAGTGCTTTGTCACCATTGATTCTAAGGGGCCATGAACCATAATACTTAGGGGCACATCAGCATTATCGGCAAGATTACGGATCTGACTTAATTGTAACTCCAAAGAAGCCGTTACACAAGATGCACCTTGAGAAAGAAGGTAATCTGCAGTAGCTGAATTAAAAGCATTGAAGGACCAATCTGTGTGTATGGGTTTATCCCCTGCAATTTTACGAACAAGCTCCCAACTGCCTAAATTACCTACTAAAACCCCATCAAATTCGTGCTTGCTTAAGCTTCTATGAATATCATGCAATGTGCTATCCTCGGTAATTCTCTCTAAGTGAGCAAAAACCGGCACATTTGATTCACGTCCTAAAAGGCAAACGTCAGTTAATTCATTTAACCAATCTTGGGGATTCCTTTTATAAACTCGCCCGGAAAAATATATTAATTCCGCGCCTGCCTTTAACACGGCTTGTGCGGTTTCGGCAGAAGAAACGGTTACGGCAATTTTTGGTGTTGTTTGCTGAGATTTAATTGTTTTTACCTTTTGCTGCTTAGAAAAGGTAATCCTTTGACGCTTAGTATAAGGTGCTAGACGCGCTGTTTTCCAAGACTCGACTAGTTTTCTTCTAGTTTCATTCAATTCACTAACGGGTAGATGAAGGGCATCACCTAATTTGGTTTGTAACTCAACGATCTCCAAGGGATCGTTACCTAAACGTAGAATTTTTTCACTTAGTAATTCAACCGTTAAACCGGTTCCGCGGGCTTTAACTGCCCGTATATCACTATTGGCCTCTGCCGAAAATCCGTCTTCATCAATTAAATTTAGCTCTAACTCCTCGCCGAGCTGCAAGGTAGCTGTTAGGCGCGCTTTTATCTTTTTGAAAGCTTTTTCTGAAGAATACGTTTCAATGGCGCTCCCCGTCCGTTGCTCCTTAAGAGGTGGATGATAAGTAATAAGATCCTGTGGTTTTTCATTGTTAAAATANGCAGTAGTAAAACCTCGATTGAAAACTGTACGCAGTTCTTCTGCCTTATAGCGTTGACCATCTAGGGCAGCACGATAGTTACGGACAACTACGCCCACGTAATCGGGTGATTTTAAGCGTCCTTCGATTTTTAGAGAAGCCACTCCCGCTTCTCGCAGTTGATTCACATATTCAATCAAAGAAAGGTCCTTCGGAGATAGTACGTATTCCCCAGGTGCAAGATCACTAGTAAAATAGGACTGACGGCAAGGCTGAGCACATTGCCCCCTATTACCGCTACGACCCCCAATTAAACTACTCATAAGACACTGTCCCGAGTAACAGATACAGAGTGCTCCGTGGACAAAGACTTCCAGTTCTAATGAAGTTTGCCTCTTTATCTTTTTTATAGCTTCAAGCGACAGTTCTCTAGCTAAAACAACGCGTGTAATTCCTAACTTTTCTAAAGCTGAAAAATCTAAGGAATTATGTATTGTCATTTGGGTACTGGCATGTACCTCTAGCTGGGGTACATCAAGTCTTAGCCTATGAGCTAGTCCAAGATCCTGTACAATAACTCCGTCCACACCCCAATTATATAAATCCGCGCAATATCTGAGAGCATTATCTAATTCATCATCACGCATCAATGTATTAACTGCAATATAGGTCTTCACGCCTCTAATGTGACAAAAATCAACTGTTTCTTGCATCTCTTCCGAAGAGAAGTTGGTGGCAGAAGCTCTGGCACTATAAGCCCTTCCACCTAAATAAACTGCATCTGCTCCATTTTCAACGGCAGCCTTCATTGCCTCGAAAGAACCGGCCGGTGCCAATAATTCCACAACAATTCCTCCCTATAATTGCTGTTTGAAATACTCATTTATCCCTCTGAATAANCCGCGAGCTACTTCTAGACGATAGGTTGGTTTGGCAAGTTTTGCCGCTTCCTCAGGATTACTCAAAAATCCAACCTCCACTAACGCGGCTGGAATATCAGTATTTCTTAAAACATAAAAATTACCATATTTAACACCGAGATCAACACTGCCCAGTTGCCCCACTACCGCATCGTGTAGCATCTCGGCCAGAGCGAGATCTTGTACTTTGTAGTAATAAACTGATGTACCTTGAACGCTTTTGTTATCGTTCCAATCATTATGCAAGGAGATAAATATCTCTCCGCTACTTCTATTGGCGGTAGATACCCTCGAAGCCAACTGCTGGTTTTTTTGGCCCGCAATATTAGTTGCTTGAGATAGTAGCCGATCCCCTTGTCTCGTCATTACTACTTTAGCACCGGCTTTCTCCAATAAAGCCTTTAGCTCCCATGCAATCGCCATAACATTTTCGGCTTCAGTGGTGCTACCTACGCCTAAAGTACCAGGATCCCCTCCACCATGACCGGGATCTATAACTATAACCTTACCTTGTAAGTAATGTGAAGTGGATCTATATCTATTATTCGCTACCAAACCTAGACTGCCATAATCGGCACCCCGCGAACTTGTTAAACCTGAAAACAAAAATAATACGAACATGAGTGCGGTAACCCAGATATTGGAGTATAAAACAAAACGTCTTTGCATAATCCCAGTCCCTCCTATCCCTGTTATTCAAGGGAGTAGGAATGAATCCTTTAGGCAAGTATCGGCATAATTACCAATTGGAAGAAGCTTAGTTCGTCATAAAACCCCGCAAAAGACGCGGGGTTTTCTTCTGGGAATAACCACAAAGGACGATTCCAGTGTTCGGGCCAATAATGTTCTAAATAATCGTACACAAAGGGCAAAAGAACACCGATATGTCGTACCACTGAGGATTCATCGATCATGAGATTGATGGGCTCTATATTTAAAGCACTGAATAAAATCAAGAATGCTAATACAACCACTCCTACTTTAGCCATGCCGAAAACGGCCCCTCCTATTTGATCAAATACAGCCAAAGCAGTTTGATTTAGGGCCTTAGACCACACTATACCTATTGCTGCCCCTAAAAAACTAATGCCCAATAATAAAACCAGAAAAGCAATCACTTGTGATTGTGCAACGCTTAATGCATAATTTTCACGCAAAACAACGGCAAATCCCTGGTAACTGTGGTATGCAATAAGGACAGCGAAAATGGCACCAACAATACTAAGAAGCTCGCGGATCAAACCTTTTTTAAAACCTTTTGCTAAAGCTACAACTGTAATCACTAACAGAACAATATCGATCCATTTGCCTACCATTTTACAGCTCCCACCTAATCAGCTTCGTCTATTAAAGCTAGAAGATCCTCGTAATTAACTTTGAGTTTCTCCAGTTCGCTAGCTAAGTTTAGTGCTACGAGGATGGCCACTCGATGTCGGGGAAGCGAAGGACTACTTTCTTGGACTTCTGAAAGCATAGCATCCACAAGGGAGGCCATGTTTTCAATATAATCCACAGATGCCTGCCCCTTGACCATAAGTTCTTCTCCAAAAATCTGCACTCGTACGGAGTTTATTTTTTCTTTTGAACTCACAACCATCCCCCCCTTGTTACATGCATTCTACTTTATGCAACCTTTTCCTTCTAGCGAATATCGGCTCCATACTTAGACTGCAACCCTTGGAGACATTGATCCATGATCTTATTTACCTCATCATCTTTTAGGGTTCGATCGGCTTGAAAACGGAACGAAAATGCAACGCTCTTCTTATCTTCGGGAATGGGCTTACCCTCATAAACATCAAAAACAAGCACTTCTTGTAGTATTTCCCCACTTAGTGATTGCAGATAATTCATCAAATCGCCAACAGGCTGATCTTTATCGATAACAACAGCTAAATCTCGCTCTACTGCGGGAAATCTCGGTAATTCCGCAAAATACGGAGTCGCAAAAAACAATTCAAGAATCCGTTCAAAGTAGATTTCCGCTGCGTATACACGACCCGGAACCCGAAAGTTTCTTTGGACAGCCGGATGAATTTCACCATAAACTGCAATTTCTTCACCATTAAACATAATGGAACCTTGACGACCCGGATGAAAAGATGGGTTCTTGCCACCGGTCCAGGTTAATTCAGGCGATTTGGGTAATAAGGTTTCTAGGATGCCCTTTATATCATAAAAATCATAATTTTCTTCAGCATAACCCCAATTAATTGGATTTCTACGTCCCCAAAGTGTTATTCCTAATTGCATTTCTTCCTTTGGTTGTTTGTCCGATTCTGCTTCTCCAATGTAGGTTGCACCAATTTCAAACAAAGCAACCCTGTATTGCTGTCTGCTGGAATTCAAACTAATAGCCGATAGTAAACCGGGCAAAAGACTATGCCTTAGGGCAATTAAATCTTCAGAGATGGGATTCTGAATCTTGATCATGGGTTTGTTAAATCTCAATAATCGATCATTATTATCCTCTCTACCGAAGCTATAACTCAGGGCTTCTTGTATGCCGGTGCCAACTAAGATTTGTCTTAATTGGTCCGAAACTATAAGTCTCGTGCTTTGACCGCCATCACTTGAAGAATCGTGGGGCAAACTTACCGGAACCTTATCAAGACCCCAAATTCGCACAATTTCTTCAATCACGTCTGCTTGAATTTCCACATCCGGTCGATGCGATGGAACGGTAATATCCCAAAGCTCGCTTTCCCACTTATCTACGGTGAACTCCAAACTTTCCAAAATAGATTTGATCTCTTTTTTAGGAATAGTTATGCCCAGAATTCTTTCCACTTCATTCAGATCAAATTCTATGGTTGTAAGTTCTCTATGGACAGAATTAATGTCTATATGCCCCGCATATGCCTGAGCACTTGCAAATTTTTGCAAAAGATGAATAGCCCTTTTATTAGCAAACATAGTGCCACTTGCATCTATCCCCTTTTCAAAACGTGCAGATGATTCGGAACTCAGCCCCAAAGCTCTGCTGGTTCTTCTTATATTTAGGGCAGCAAAATTAGCCGTTTCCAATAGTATCGTATTTGTGCGTTCAGTTACTTCACTATCTAAACCACCCATTACCCCCCCGATGCACTTAGGATCATGGGCATCGCAAATCATGAGCATCGCTGGGGTGAGTTCTCTAGTCACTCCATCGAGAGAAACCATCTTTTCTCCTTCTCGAGCTGTACGAACCACTATACGATTTTCCTTTAACTGATCAAAATCGAAAGCGTGCAAAGGTTGCCCCGTCTCTAACATGACGTAATTAGTTATGTCCACCACATTGTTAATTGGGCGCATACCTG